>Ga0160467_100293_pt1 | contig 58190 bp, 48 predicted proteins | sample HID1972I_E11MG_FD_108221 | JGI IMG/M metagenome (GOLD analysis project Ga0160467, IMG submission 108221) | Enriched pill bug-associated microbial communities from UW Madison campus, WI, USA - HID1972I_E11 MG | ecosystem: Host-associated > Arthropoda: Insects > Digestive system > Unclassified ... | reverse complement strand
TGTGGGGTCTCCCCATGCGAGAGTAGGGAACTGCCAGGCATCAAACAAGTAAGAAACCCCGACCGAAAGGCCGGGGTTTTTTGCGTTTATACGCAGCCTGTCCACAGCGTTATCCACAAGCCTACCTGATACCAAACCAATCATTTTTAAGCCGATACTTCCCTCAAATGTCGATCCATGGGTAATCGCGGCCATGAAACTTTCTCACCTTTCACATGCGGACTCGACATTTTACTTATTCCTGGTTATCTTCAGCTATCTGGATGTCTAAACGTGTAAACGTATGCTGTGAGGTAATTAGGTTATGCCGATTCGGGTGCTGGACGAGCTACCGGCCGTCAATTTCTTGCGTGATGAGAACGTCTTTGTGATGACGGCATCGCGTGCCACCAACCAGGAAATTCGCCCGCTAAAGGTGCTGATCCTTAATCTGATGCCGAAAAAGATCGAGACGGAAAACCAGTTCCTTCGTCTGTTGTCGAATTCACCGCTACAGGTTGATGTCCAGCTGCTGCGCATAGATGCACGTGAATCCCGTAATACACCGGTCGAGCACCTCAATAATTTCTACTGCAATTTCGACGATATCTGTGACGACAATTACGATGGTCTGATTGTCACCGGCGCTCCACTAGGTCTGGTTGAATTCAACGATGTCGCCTACTGGCCGCAGATCCAACAAGTGCTCGAGTGGGCAAAAGATCACGTTACCTCAACGCTGTTCGTCTGTTGGGCCGTTCAGGCCGCGCTGAATATTTTGTATGGTATCCCGAAACAAACCCGCTCTGATAAGCTCTCTGGCGTATATGAACACCACATCCTGCAACCTCATGCCTTGCTGACTCGCGGTTTTGATGATTCCTTCCTGGCCCCGCATTCCCGCTACGCTGATTTCCCAGCGGCGCTGATCCGTGATTACACAGACCTCGAAATACTGGCTGAAACAGAAGATGGAGACGCTTATCTGTTTGCCAGCAAAGACAAGCGGATTGCTTTCGTAACCGGACATCCGGAATACGATGCACATACCCTTGCCGGTGAGTTTTTCCGTGATGAGGAAGCCGGGCTTTCCCCGGAAGTGCCGTACAACTACTTCCCTAAAAACGATCCACAAAATAAACCGCGAGCGACCTGGCGTAGCCACGGCAACCTGCTGTTCATCAACTGGCTCAACTATTACGTCTACCAGATAACACCATACGATCTGCGTCATATGAATCCGACGCTGGAGTAATCTTCGGTCTATGCGATCGTAAAGCGATTCAGCACACCAGAACAGGCACCTACGGGTGCCTTTTTTATTTCCGAAAGCATAACCAAATGGGGATAAAACTTTAAATTTAAAGTTATCAGTATGTTAAGTTTCATTTAATTTAAAAATGGAAATAGTTTTTGATTTTGGATAATTATTGCGTAGGCTTAATTGAACTGAACGAAAACCAGACAACGATCATTGTTCGTTTTTGGGAAGTGACTTTGGATCAACGACGAGGAGCCGCGCAATGACACAACAGGCAACAACCGCAGAAGAACTGGCCTTCAGCCAGCCGTTTGGTGAACAGGAACAGCAGATCCTGACCCCAGAGGCGATCGAATTTCTCAATGAACTGGTTACCCGGTTCACGCCAAAACGCAACAAGCTGCTGGCCGCACGTATTCAGCAGCAGCAAAATATCGATAACGGCCAACTGCCAGATTTCATTTCGGAAACCGCTTCCATTAGGAATTCAGAATGGAAAGTTCGCGGTATTCCTCAGGATCTGCTCGACCGCCGGGTGGAGATAACTGGCCCCGTTGAACGTAAAATGGTCATCAATGCGCTGAACGCCAACGTAAAAGTGTTTATGGCGGATTTTGAAGATTCGCTGGCCCCGAACTGGGACAAAGTCATCGACGGGCAAATCAACCTGCGCGATGCGGTTGACGGCGTTATCAGCCACACCAATGAAGCCGGGAAAATTTATCAGCTAGGGCCAGATCCTGCGGTGCTGGTATGCCGGGTTCGCGGACTTCATTTGCCAGAAAAGCATGTGACCTGGCGTGGTGAGTCCATTCCAGGAAGTTTGTTTGATTTCGCACTCTACTTCTTCCACAACCATAAAAACCTGCTCGCCAAAGGCAGCGGTCCTTATTTTTATCTGCCGAAAACCCAGGCCTGGCAGGAAGCGGCCTGGTGGAGTGAAGTGTTCAGCTTTACTGAAGACCGTTTCGACCTGCCGCGCGGTACCATCAAAGCCACGTTGCTGATTGAAACGCTCCCGGCGGTATTCCAGATGGACGAAATCCTGCATGCGCTGCGTGACCATATCGTTGGTCTGAACTGTGGGCGCTGGGATTACATTTTCAGCTACATCAAAACGTTGAAGAATCATCCAGACCGTGTGCTGCCTGACAGACAGATGGTCACGATGGACAAACCTTTCCTCAGCGCTTATTCGCGTTTGCTCATCAAAACCTGCCATAAGCGTGGAGCATTTGCGATGGGCGGCATGGCGGCGTTTATCCCAAGCAAAGATGCCGGGCGCAATGCACAGGTGCTCAATAAGGTGAAGGCGGATAAAGCGCTGGAGGCCAACAACGGCCATGACGGCACATGGATTGCGCATCCTGGCCTCGCAGATACCGCGATGGCGGTATTTAACGATGTGCTGGGCGACAACCCAAACCAGCTGTCCGTGACCCGTGATGACGATGCACCGATTACTGCCGAACAGCTTCTGGCACCATGCGATGGCGAACGTACGGAAGAGGGCATGCGCGCCAACATTCGTGTGGCTGTGCAGTACATCGAAGCGTGGATCTCCGGCAACGGCTGCGTACCGATTTACGGCCTGATGGAAGATGCCGCGACGGCAGAAATTTCCCGCACCTCTATCTGGCAGTGGATCCATCACCAGAAGACGCTCAGCAACGGTACGCCAGTGACCAAAGCGCTCTTCCGCCAGATGCTGGCTGAAGAGCTGCGGGTTGTGCAGGACGAACTCGGCGAACACCGCTTCAGCAGCGGTCGCTTTGATGAAGCGGCGCGCCTGATGGAGCAAATCACCACCTCCGAAGAACTTGTCGATTTCTTAACGCTGCCCGGCTACCGCCTGCTGGCCTAACCCACCCAATTATAAAAATGGAGCATCTGCCAATGAAAACCCGTACCCAACAAATCGAAGACATCAAACAGGAATGGACCAACCCGCGCTGGGAAGGCATTCGCCGCCCGTACAGTGCGGAAGAGGTGGTGAAATTACGCGGATCGGTGAACCCGGAATGCACGCTGGCGCAGCACGGCGCGGCGAAAATGTGGCGTCTGCTGCACGGCGACGCGAAAAAGGGCTACGTGAACAGCCTCGGTGCGCTGACGGGCGGACAGGCGCTACAGCAGGCGAAAGCAGGGATTGAAGCCGTGTATTTGTCCGGCTGGCAGGTTGCGGCAGATGCCAACCTGGCCTCGAGCATGTACCCGGATCAGTCGCTGTATCCGGCTAATTCTGTGCCGTCGGTGGTGGATCGGATCAACAACACGTTTCGCCGTGCGGATCAGATCCAATGGGCGTCGGGCATTGAGCCAAACGATCCTCGTTATATCGACTACTTCCTGCCGATCGTCGCCGATGCGGAAGCCGGATTTGGCGGCGTGCTCAATGCTTTCGAACTGATGAAGTCGATGATTGAAGCGGGCGCGGCGGCCGTTCATTTTGAAGATCAGCTGGCCTCGGTGAAAAAATGCGGACACATGGGGGGCAAAGTGTTAGTGCCAACCCAGGAAGCGATTCAAAAACTGGTTGCCGCACGTCTGGCTGCCGACGTACTCGGCGTGCCGACGCTGCTGATTGCCCGTACCGATGCCGACGCCGCAGATTTGATAACCTCCGACTGTGACCCGTACGACAGCGAGTTTGTCACCGGCGAGCGCACCAGCGAAGGTTTCTACCGTACCCGTGCGGGCATCGAACAGGCAATCAGCCGCGGACTGGCCTACGCGCCGTATGCCGATTTGGTATGGTGTGAAACCTCCACACCGGACCTTGATTTGGCTCGCCGCTTCGCTGAGGCTATCCACGCTAAATATCCGGGCAAACTGTTGGCCTACAACTGCTCGCCGTCATTTAACTGGAAGAAAAATCTGGACGATAAAACTATCGCCAGCTTCCAGCAGCAGCTGTCGGAAATGGGCTACAAATACCAGTTCATCACCCTTGCGGGCATTCACAGCATGTGGTTCAGCATGTTCGATCTGGCCCACGCCTACGCGCAGGGCGAAGGGATGCGCCACTATGTCGAAAAAGTGCAGCAGCCTGAGTTTGAATCAGGCAAACAGGGCTATACCTTCGTCTCGCATCAGCAGGAAGTGGGCACGGGTTATTTCGACAAGGTCACGACCATCATTCAGGGTGGTGCGTCTTCCGTCACTGCGCTGACAGGATCGACCGAAGAATCGCAGTTCTGATTTCTTCCTCTCTTCCTGCGGGGAGAGAGGAACCCACAACGGAGATGCAGATGACGCGTGGCCTCGAACTGTTAATCGCTCAAACTATTCTGCAAGGATTCGACGCGCAGTATGGCCGCTTTCTGGAGGTGACTTCCGGGGCGCAGCAGCGTTTCGAGCAGGCAGACTGGCACGCGGTACAACAGGCGATGAAACAGCGTATTCATCTGTACGACCACCATGTGGGGCTGGTAGTGGAACAGCTGCGTTGTATCACGGAAGGCAAAAGTCCAGATGCGGCTTTTTTGCTGCGGGTGAAAGAGCATTACACCGCGCTGCTGCCTGATTACCCTCGCTTTGAAATTGCCGAAAGCTTTTTTAACTCTGTGTATTGTCGGTTATTTGACCACCGCTCGCTGACTCCCGAGCGGCTTTTTATTTTCAGCTCTCAGCCGGAGCGCCGCTTTCGTGCCATTCCTCGCCCACTGGCGAAAGATTTTTACCCGGAGAATGGCTGGGAGACGCTGCTCAATCAAATGCTGACGGACCTGCCGCTGCGCCTGCCGTGGCAGGATAAAACGCGCGATGTGGGATATATCGTGGCGCATCTGACGGAGTCCTTTGGGGCTGACGTTTTACGAGAATCGCATCTGCAGGTCGCGAACGAGCTGTTTTATCGCAATAAGGCGGCCTGGCTGGTTGCTAAGCTGCACACGCCGGAGGGCATCGTGCCGCTGCTGTTGCCGGTGCATCGTAGCGATGAGGGCGAGTTATTCGTTGATACCTGTCTGACGACCAGCGCCGAGGCCAGTATTGTCTTTGGCTTCGCTCGCTCCTATTTCATGGTTTATGCGCCCCTCCCGGCGGCATTAGTCGAATGGTTGCGGGAAATATTGCCGGGCAAAACCACCGCTGAACTGTACATGGCGATTGGCTGCCAGAAGCATGGCAAAACGGAAAGCTATCGCGAATATCTGACCTATATTCGCCAAACAGAAGAGCAGTTTATCGAAGCTCCGGGTATCCGTGGCATGGTGATGCTGGTCTTCACGCTGCCCGGTTTTGACCGGGTATTTAAAGTCATCAAAGACAGGTTTGCGCCACAAAAAGAGATGAACGCGGCGCACGTACGGGCCTGTTATCAGTTGGTCAAAGAACACGATCGCGTTGGACGCATGGCCGACACGCAGGAGTTTGAAAACTTCGTGCTGGAAAAACGGCAAATATCTCCCGCGCTGCTCGCCTTACTGTGGCAGGAAGTCCCGCAGAAAATCACCGATCTCGGGGACCGGATCGCCATCAGTCATCTCTACATTGAACGGCGGATGGTGCCGCTCAATATTTGGCTGGAACGGGTCAACGGCCAGCAGTTACGTGATGCGGTCGAAGAATACGGGAACGCTATTCGCCAGCTGGCGGCGGCCAATATTTTCCCCGGCGACATGCTATTCAAAAACTTCGGCGTCACGCGCCACGGTCGGGTCGTATTTTATGATTACGATGAAATCTGCTACATGACGGAAGTGAATTTCCGCGACATTCCGCCGCCACGTTACCCGGAAGATGAGCTTGCCAGCGAGCCGTGGTACAGCGTCTCACCGGGGGATGTCTTCCCGGAAGAGTTTCGGCACTGGCTGTGTACCGATGCCCGTATTGGCCCGTTGTTTGAGGAAATGCACGCTGACCTGCTACGCGCAGACTACTGGCGTGGCTTGCAAACACGCATTAGGGACGGACATGTGGAAGATGTTTTTGCTTACCGTAAACGCCAGCGTTTTAGCGTGTGCCACCGAACGCCAGCGTCACTTCTTTTGCCGCCTTAATCACCAGCGCCCCAAGCTCGGTCACCCGATCGTCGGTCACACGAGAAATTGGCCCGGAAATGGAGATGGCGGCAAACGGTTCGCGGTGCTCATCGTAAATACACGCCGCCACACAACGCAGGCCCAGCGCGTGCTCTTCATCATCAAACGAGTAACCGCGCTTGCGAATCTGGGCCAAATCTTCTTTCAGATGCACTGGCGAAACCAGGGTCGCGTGCGTGTAGGCGTGGAGCCCTTTTCGGTGCAGCAACCCGCTCACCTGCTCGTCAGTCAACTGAGATAAAAATGCCTTCCCGGCGCCTGATGCGTGCATCGGTAGCTTGCCGCCAATAGGCGCGGACATGCGCATCAGCTGCGTACACTGTACCTGATCGATGATGATCGCTTGATGGTCGCTCTGGTCGAGCACTGCCAGGTTTACCGTTTCTCCGGAGTCATCCATCAGCTTGCGCAGGATTGGGTGCACAATCGCCAGCAGGTTACGGCTTTGCAGGAAACTGCTGCCGACGATGAAGGCGTGTGCGCCCACCGTCCAGTGGCCCAGATCGCCGGTCTGACGAACAAAACCCAGCTGCTGCATGGTGGTCAACAGGCGGTGAGTGGTGGAGTTCGGCAGGCCAGCCTGCTGCGCCAGCTCGGTCAACGCCACGCTGCCATGGGATTCGGCAATCGACTCCAGCAGCTTCAGGCCGCGAGTCAGCGACTGTACCTGGCCTGTGGGCTGTGGGGCCGCTGCGGCAGGGGCGGGTTTTCTGCCACGTTTCGCGGGAACAGTTGCAACCATGACGAGCTCCTTATTCTGTATCGTGGAAATCATTTTCGTTTTATTTGATTATAATGCAACCGTTATCAGAACTGATCGGAGCAGTGGTAGTGAACATCTCTCATGTTCCGCGTGGCTCTCTTTTCCACGGTGGTTGAATATGCCACTATGGCTTGTTGATAAGAGCGTTGTCGGGAGTCCGCGTGAGCACCATCGAAAAGCAGCTGAAGCAGCAATTAAAAGATCGAATCCTGGTTCTGGACGGGGGCATGGGCACCATGATCCAGAGCTATCGCCTGAATGAAGAAGATTACCGTGGCGAACGCTTCGCTGAATGGTCGAGTGACCTGAAAGGCAACAACGACCTGTTGGTGCTGACCCAACCGGACATCATTGCCGCCATCCATAACGCCTATTTCGAGGCCGGGGCGGACATCGTTGAGACCAATACCTTTAACTCAACGACCATCGCCATGGCGGATTACAAAATGGAATCGCTGTCGGCAGAGATAAATTTCGCGGCGGCAAAGCTGGCCCGCGCCTGTGCCGATGAATGGACGGCCCGCACGCCGCACAAACCGCGTTATGTCGCCGGGGTGCTTGGCCCGACTAACCGCACGGCGTCTATTTCTCCCGATGTAAACGATCCGGCATTTCGTAACGTCACCTTCGATCAGCTGGTGGTCGCCTACCGCGAATCCACCAAAGCGCTGGTGGAAGGGGGCTCAGACCTGATTCTTATCGAAACCGTTTTTGACACACTCAATGCCAAAGCCGCTATTTACGCGGTGAAAGAGGAAATGGAAGCGTTAGGCGTTGATCTGCCGATCATGATTTCCGGCACCATCACCGATGCTTCCGGCCGTACGCTTTCTGGGCAAACTACGGAAGCGTTCTATAACTCGCTGCGTCATGCGGATGCGCTGTCGTTTGGTCTGAACTGTGCGCTGGGGCCAGATGAACTGCGCCAGTACGTGCAGGAGCTGTCGCGCATTGCGGAGTGCTACGTTACGGCGCACCCGAACGCCGGTTTACCGAATGCTTTCGGGGAATATGATCTTGATGCCGACACCATGGCGGCGCAAATTCGTGAATGGGCGCAGTCCGGATTCCTGAATATCGTCGGCGGTTGCTGCGGTACCACGCCGGAGCACATTGCGGCGATGAGCCGTGCGGTGGAAGGCCTTGTGCCACGCCAGCTGCCGGAACTGCCGGTCGCCTGCCGTCTGGCGGGCCTTGAGCCGTTGAATATCGGCGCTGAGAGCCTGTTTGTGAACGTCGGGGAACGTACCAACGTCACGGGTTCAGCCAAATTTAAGCGCCTGATAAAAGAAGAGAAATACGCCGAAGCGCTGGATGTTGCCCTTCAGCAGGTGGAAAGCGGCGCGCAGATAATCGACATCAACATGGATGAAGGGATGCTCGACGCCGAAGCGGCGATGGTACGCTTCCTGAACCTGATTGCCGGTGAGCCAGACATCGCCCGCGTGCCAATCATGATCGACTCCTCGAAGTGGGAGGTTATCGAAAAAGGTCTGAAGTGTATTCAGGGCAAAGGCATCGTTAACTCCATTTCGATGAAAGAGGGCGTCGAAGCTTTCGTCGCTCACGCCAAAAAAGTCCGTCGCTACGGCGCTGCCGTGGTGGTCATGGCGTTTGATGAAGTTGGCCAGGCCGACACCCGCGCGCGCAAAATCGAAATTTGCACCCGTGCCTATAAAATTCTGACCGAAGATGTGGGCTTCCCACCGGAAGACATCATCTTCGACCCCAATATCTTCGCCGTTGCGACCGGCATCGAAGAGCACAACAACTACGCGCAGGACTTCATCGGCGCGTGCGAAGACATCAAACGCGAGTTGCCTCACGCGCTGATTTCCGGCGGCGTTTCTAACGTCTCCTTCTCGTTCCGCGGTAACGACCCGGTGCGCGAAGCCATCCACGCCGTGTTCCTCTACTACGCGATCCGCAACGGGATGGACATGGGTATCGTCAACGCCGGACAACTGGCGATTTATGACGATTTGCCCGCTGAACTGCGCGACGCGGTGGAAGACGTGGTGCTCAACCGTCGCGATGACAGTACTGAACGTTTGCTGGATCTCGCAGAAAAATACCACGGCAGCAAAACCGATGAAGCGGCCAATACTCAGCAAGCTGAATGGCGCAGTTGGGAGGTGAAAAAACGCCTCGAGTATTCACTGGTCAAAGGCATCACAGAATTTATCGAAATCGATACCGAAGAAGCGCGCCAGCAGGCCTCGCGACCAATCGAAGTTATCGAAGGGCCGCTGATGGACGGTATGAACGTGGTCGGCGACCTGTTCGGTGAAGGCAAAATGTTCCTGCCGCAGGTGGTGAAATCCGCCCGCGTGATGAAACAGGCGGTGGCGTATCTTGAACCGTACATTGAAGCCAGCAAAGAGAAAGGCTCCACCAACGGAAAAATGGTCATCGCCACCGTGAAGGGCGACGTGCATGACATCGGCAAGAATATCGTCGGCGTAGTGCTGCAATGCAATAACTACGAGATTATCGATCTTGGCGTGATGGTGCCAACCGACAAAATCCTCAAAACCGCGCGCGAAGTGAACGCCGACCTGATTGGCCTTTCCGGATTGATCACCCCGTCGCTGGACGAAATGGTCAACGTCGCGAAAGAAATGGAGCGTCAGGGTTTCACCATTCCGTTGCTGATTGGTGGCGCAACGACCTCGAAAGCGCACACGGCGGTGAAAATCGAGCAGAACTATAGCGGTCCGACGGTGTATGTTCAGAACGCATCGCGCACCGTGGGCGTGGTTTCTGCACTGCTCTCGGCGACACAGCGTGATGCGTTTGTTGCCCGCACGCGTCAGGAATATGACACGGTGCGTATCCAGCACGCGCGTAAAAAACCGCGCACGCCGCCAGTGTCATTGCAGGCCGCCCGCGATAACGATTTGGCCTTCGACTGGGCAAGCTACACGCCGCCGGTCGCGCATCGTCTCGGCGTACAGCCCGTCAGTGCCAGCATCGAAACGCTGCGTAACTACATCGACTGGACGCCATTCTTCATGACCTGGTCGCTGGCGGGTAAATATCCGCGCATTCTCGAAGATGAAGTGGTGGGCGAAGAGGCTAAACGCCTGTTTGCCGATGCCAATGAAATGCTCGATAACCTCAGTGCAAACAAATCGCTGAACCCACGCGGTGTCGTGGGCTTGTTCCCGGCGAACCGTATTGGCGACGACATCGAAATTTATCGTGATGAAACCCGCACGCACGTGCTGGCGGTCAGTCGTCATCTGCGCCAACAGACGGAAAAAGTGGGCTTCGCTAACTATTGCCTGTCAGATTTCGTCGCGCCAAAAACGTCCGGAAAAGCGGATTATCTTGGAGCCTTTGCGGTCACCGGCGGGCTGGAAGAAGACGCACTGGCCGATGCATTTGATGCGCAGCATGACGACTACAACAAAATCATGATCAAGGCGATTGCCGATCGTCTGGCGGAAGCGTTCGCGGAATACCTGCATGAACGCGTGCGAAAAGTGCACTGGGGCTACGCCGCCAATGAAAACCTCAGCAACGAGGAACTCATTCGCGAAAACTACCAGGGTATCCGTCCGGCGCCAGGTTATCCGGCCTGTCCGGAACACACAGAAAAAGCCACTATCTGGCAGCTGCTGGATGCCGAAACCCATACCGGCATGAAACTCACGGAGTCTTACGCTATGTGGCCAGGCGCCTCGGTTTCGGGCTGGTACTTCAGCCACCCGGACAGCAAGTACTACGCCATCGCGCAAATTCAGCGCGATCAGGTGGAAGACTACGCCTTCCGCAAGGGAATGAGCGTCGCAGAGGCCGAACGCTGGCTGGCACCAAACCTGGGGTATGACGCTGATTAACTAAAGATAAAGGGCAGAACTTCTGCCCTTTATCTTTGTCCTGTATCACTGTCTTTTAGACGGTTTCTTATTTGGTGACTGAAATCACGACTTAATTAAGCTCAGACAGTTATTTTATATTTCATCTATAGGTTATGGTTTATTGATTTTTGAAATAAAAAAAGGGTGGATATTATGGAGATCTATGATTTGCGACGAGGACACGTCAGGCCTAAAGAGTTTGAAAATATACTGTCACCTATTTATGCACGAAAACAAATCAATGCCTGTTTTTACCTGGAAAAATCAACGCTGGGTTCATTTGATAATTTTTATGGCTATCAGTTTAAAAAGATTTATGGGTTACGACCAGGATATCCATCCGTCATTTCTGACATGAAGAAAGACCACTTCATCCGTGAGACTATAGAGAATGGTTATTTAGTCGTTATTGATAAGTTTGGTCCTCAAAGGAGTGGGGGAGCCTACCCTTTTTTTATATCAGAAAGCGGAGAGCTTTTTTGTGTAAACGAAATGCTCAGGAATGAATGGTTTGTGAGGTTCATTTTGAATTCTTTTAGAGCAAGCGTATTAACGAATGGTAAGCCTTCGCCAACCAGAAGTGACTACGTTCCAATAACAAAGGATTATGGTCCCGGTTACTGGCGAACAATTAATGATGACTATCATGCCTTAAGCAATTTAGGAGTGATGGTCATCAATAGAGCCACGTCTATGGGTGATGAGGGCCGCCTGTTTATGTCTGATGGAAAGGATTTTATGCATACAGCCAGGGATAAAATACAGCAGTGGTCTCCATTAACGAATGAAGTAGACGAACAAAATAAATTAATTATTCACAAGCGCTCTGTGATAAGACGCTACGGTGAAACAAGAGAAATACATCAAAGCTATCTTGAAAGTGATGATGCATGGACACAGAGCGGAAAATCATGGCAATGGATACCAGGGATAAGTGATGAAGACTATGAGTTTAAAAAATAAAATATTTCTGTTTTGGGGATGCATGGATGTGTTGGCTATTCTGGTGTATGTACTCTTAACCTTTTATCGCGGTCATGTTCCTATTTATTCCGATGTGCGTAATTTTTATGACAATTATACAGGTTGGGGCGCTAATGGATGGGGTGGTTTATATCTTCCCTTTATTTTTGCGTTGAGTATTCTCATGCGTATATCTCTTTTTTATTCTGCCTATGCTTTTATTTTTAAAAAAGAGGTTGGCATTTCGTTTTTTTGCGTGCAGGAATTGTTAAGGCTGTTTTCCCTGACCTGCTCTCTGACATTTCTGCCTTATCTGTTGAATTTTATTGCCGATTACCCTTGGTATCTGGGGATATCAGTTTTCATCTTTTCAGAGACGTGCAAAATAGGTACATTTTTGTGGTGTAAAAAATTACCAGTAAGTGATGCACTAGCAAACTGAGTCTGTATGGCCTTCCGCTGGAGGGTCCAAATGGCAGCTAAGGGGCTGAGCGTTCATAAATCTGTCATCTTTCCTTACAACAAACGAGGCGCCCTTACGGCGCCTTGTCTCTTTATTGTACGTAAACCCTTATACTGAAAGAGGATGCCTATCCCATAAAAACGTATAACAACAAGGAGAATAAAAACCCGTGCTGACTTTGCTACACCTGCTATCCGCTGTGGCGCTCCTGGTCTGGGGCACACATATCGTCCGAACCGGCGTTATGCGCGTTTTCGGCGCCCGTTTGCGCACCGTGCTTAGCCGCAGCGTCGAAAAGAAACCGCTCGCCTTCTGCGCGGGCATTGGCGTCACTGCGCTGGTGCAGAGCAGTAATGCCACCACCATGCTGGTCACCTCATTCGTCGCGCAAGATTTAGTGGCGCTGACCCCTGCGCTGGTTATCGTACTCGGAGCCGATGTGGGTACCGCGCTGATGGCCCGCGTGCTGACCTTCGATCTTTCCTGGTTGTCACCGCTGCTGATTTTCGTCGGCGTTATCTTCTTCCTCGGGCGTAAACAAACGCGCGCCGGGCAATTAGGACGCGTGGGAATTGGCCTCGGGCTCATCCTGCTGGCACTGGAACTGATTGTTCAGGCTGTTCATCCGATAACCCAGGCCAATGGTGTACAGGTAATTTTCGCCTCGCTAACCGGCGATATCATGCTCGATGCGCTCATTGGCGCACTGTTCGCGGTCATCACTTACTCAAGCCTGGCCGCCGTACTGCTGACCGCGACCTTAACGGCCACCGGCGTGATTTCATTCCCGGTAGCGCTCTGTCTGGTGATAGGTGCGAACCTGGGTTCTGGCCTGTTGGCGATGCTGAACAACAGCACCGCCAATGCCGCCGCGCGTCGCGTGGCGCTCGGCAGCCTGCTGTTTAAGCTGGTGGGCAGTCTGATTGTTCTGCCGTTCGTCCACATCCTGGCGGACGTAATGGCCCGCCTGCCAGTGGCAAAATCTGAACTGGTTATCTACTTCCACGTGTTCTACAACCTGATCCGCTGCCTGGCGATGGTGCCGTTCGCCGAGCCGATGGCCCGCTTCTGCAAGCGCATCATCGTGGAAGTGCCGGAGCTGGATGCGCGGCTGAAACCGAAACATCTCGACCCAACGGCGCTGGATACGCCGACGCTGGCGTTGGCCAACGCTGCCCGTGAAACCCTGCGTATCGGTGATGCAATGGAAAACATGATGGCGGGCCTGCACAAGATCATTCACGGTGAGCCGCGCGAAGAGAAAGAGCTGCGCAAAATCGCTGATGACATCAACGTGCTCTACACCGCCATCAAGCTGTATCTGGCGCGGATGCCGAAGGACGAGCTGGCAGAAGAGGAGTCCCGGCGCTGGGCGGAAATCATTGAGATGTCGCTGAACCTCGAACAGGCCTCCGACATTATCGAACGCATGGGCAGTGAGATTGCCGATAAATCCCTGGCCGCGCGCCGGGCGTTTTCCGTCGAAGGGCTGAAAGAACTGGATGTTCTTTTCGAGCAGTTGCTCAGCAACCTGCAGCTGGCGATGTCAGTGTTCTTCTCCGGTGACGTCGACAGCGCCCGCCGTTTGCGCCGCAACAAGCACCGTTTCCGCATCCTGAACCGTCGTTACTCGCATGCTCACGTCGACAGGCTGCATCAGCAAAACGTGCAGAGTATCGAAACCAGCTCGTTGCACCTGGGGCTGCTCGGCGATATGAAGCGCCTCAACTCCCTGTTCTGTGCGGTGGCGTACAGCGTGATGGAACAGCCGGACGAAGACGACGACCGCGACGATTATTAATCCGCAACACGCCACATCCTCAGGCCGATAGCTGTTTTCTAAGGCTATCGGCCTTTGCTATAGTTCGCCTCTACAGGAGAAACTATGCTGCCGACTCAATCAATCCGATTAAACAAATACATCAGCGAAAGTGGCATCTGCTCACGTCGTGACGCCGACCGCTACATCGAACAGGGCAACGTGCTCATCAACGGCAAACGCGCCACCATTGGCGATCAGGTGGTGGCAGGCGACGTCGTGAAAGTTAACGGCCAGCTCATTGAGCCGCGTCAGGAAGACGATTTGGTGTTAATCGTATTGAACAAGCCGGTCGGGATTGTCAGCACCACCGAGAACGGCGAAAAGGATAACATTGTCGATTTCGTCAACCACAGCAGCCGCGTGTTCCCGATTGGCCGCCTGGACAAAGACTCGCAGGGCCTGATTTTCCTCACCAACCACGGTGACCTGGTGAACAAAATCCTGCGTGCCGGCAATGACCATGAAAAAGAGTACCTGGTCACGGTCAACAAACCGGTGACTGATGAATTTATCGCGGGAATGGGTAAGGGCGTACCCATCCTCGGCACGGTGACGAAAAAGTGCAAAGTGAAAAGAGAAGCGCCGTTCACTTTCCGCATCACCCTGGTGCAGGGTCTGAACCGTCAGATTCGTCGCATGTGTGAACATTTCGGATTCGAGGTCACCAAGCTTGAGCGTACGCGAATCATGAACGTCAGCCTGAAAGGACTGCCGTTAGGCGAATGGCGCGACCTGACCGATGATGAACTGATCGAACTGTTCAAGCTGATTGAAAACTCGTCCTCGGAAGCCAAACCGGCAAAAGCGAAGGCCAAGCCGAAAGCTGCGGCCACACCGGCGAAGAAACCTGCCAGCAGCGGCGCAAAAAATATGGCGAAAACCCCGGCGGAACTGGCAAACCGTAAGCGTTTCGCCTCACCAGGACGCAAGAAGAAAGGGCGGTAAATCGCTCTGAGTTCAAAACAAAAATGCCGGGAGATCCCCGGCATTTTTGTTCTTTCGTAGGCTTTATGGTGTTTAGCGTTTTCCTCGCGGCCCTGTGCTGGCAGTCCACGTGAATGTCGCTGTTTTATCGACTTTATAAGCCTGGTTTTTCTTTAACTGGCGGGCTTTCCTGGCTTCTGCTTCCCGCTCGGCCATCAGTTTGTCGATGTACTCTTTTTTGACGCTGTTATTTTCTGCATTGGTCAACGGGCGGCCGTGGGAAATGCGGGCGCGGTCGAGGAGGGTTTTCAGCTCGCGTTGTTCTTTCTCGGTCATGTCCTGCTGGGTCAGACGTGAAATTGCCATAGTGAAGCCTCCGGAGGAATAAGCCCAGAGTGTACCGCACAACCGGGCGATACGCTCTGGACTTCTTCTTGCATGACGTGGTGAGCCGCCACGCACTTCATCGATTAACTCTCTTTCGCAACCGCCACTTTCTGTTTCTCTACAGGTTTGCCTGACCAGTATCCCGCCAGCAGCGAGCCGGAAAGGTTATGCCAGACCGAGAACAGTGCGCCAGGCAGTGCGGCGAGTGGGCCGAAGTAAATTTTGCCCAGAGCAGCCGCCAGGCCTGAGTTCTGCATCCCGACTTCAATCGCCAGCGTGCGGCAGGTCGATTCGTCGAAGCCGAACAGGCGACCGCCCCAGTAGCCGCCGAGCAGGCCCAGCGTGTTGTGCAGGATAACTGCGATAATCACCACGAAACCGACCGATGCGATGTGCGATGCCGAACCCGCAACGACGGCGCTGATGATCGCCAGAATGCACAGCATTGAAAACGCAGGCAGGTACGGCTCTACCGCTTTCACCATGCGCGGCAGGAGGTGATGTACCACCAGGCCGAGCGCAATCGGGATAACCACGATTTGCAGAATGCTGAGCAGCATCCCCATCACATCGACCTGAATGTGTGTGTCGACGTACAGGCGCGTCAGCAGCGGCGTCGCAACCACACCGACCAGCGTGGAAACCGACGAAATGGTCACGGACAGCGCCACGTCACCCTTCGCCAGGAAAATCATTACGTTTGACGCCGTACCGCTCGCGACGCTGCCAACCAGCACCATCCCGGCAGACAGTTCTGGCGGCATATGGAACAGCAGTGCCAGCAGCCACGCGGCAAGTGGCATCACCAGATAGTGCAGGAAAATCCCGGCGGCAACCGGGGCCGGGCGTGACAGCACGCGTTTGAAATCGTCAATTTTGAGATGCACGCCCATACCGAACATGATCAGCATCAGCAGCGTGGTCACCCACGGGCCAATTGCCGTGAAAGTGGTCGGAGTTTTGTACGCCAGTACGGAGAGCAGCACGGCCCAGAGTGGGAACAGCCGCGTGAGGATAGCGAGCATGATAGATTCCTTGCGATAGTGTTGTGTTTTATTTATAGGTATAAAAAAGCCGGGTTCGAGCCCGGCTATAGGTATTGTTTATCCTGCTAAGGATAATTATTCAAACAGATTATGATGAAGTTTTTGCACGACCTGCTCGGCTTCGGCTCCGGGTACCAGGAAGCACAGGTTGTGGCTGGACGCACCGTAGCAAATCATGCGGATATTGAACGGTTCGAGTACGCCGAACACTTCTTTGCCCACGCCGCAGGCTTTCGACAGATCGTTCCCAATCAGCGCAACCAGCGCGAGGTTTTCTTCCACTTCCACGCGGCACAGGGCCGAAAGCTCAATCAGCAGCGACTGCGTCAGCAAGGTGTCGCTGGTGGCGGTCGAACCGGTGGTGTCGAGGGTCAGTGCGATACTCACTTCTGACGTCGTTATCAGATCGACCGAAATATTGTGACGGGCCAGAATGCCAAATACTTCTGCAAGAAAACCGCGGGAGTGCAGCATGTTCAGACTGTGCAGCGTCAGCAGCGTTTGCTTGCGGCGCAGGGCCAGCGCGCGGAACAGCGGTGGGTTTTCGGTTTTGTTACACACCAGCGTGCCACCGGCTTTCGGATCTTTGCTTGAGCCGACAAATACCGGAATGTCGCTGCGAACCGCAGGCAGCAGCGTGGCCGGGTGCAGCACTTTCGCGCCGAAGGTCGCCAGTTCTGCGGCTTCTTCAAACGCAATTTCATCGATGCGATGCGCGGCAGGCACCACGCGCGGGTCGGTGGTGTAGATGCCCGGAACGTCGGTCCAGATATCAACGCGAGACGCATGCAGCGCTTCACCCAGCAGTGCCGCGGTGTAATCACTGCCGCCACGGCCAAGCGTCGTGGTGCGGCCTTTGGCTTCGCTGCCGATAAAGCCCTGCGTGACCACCAGGCCTTCTTCCAGGCGCGGGGCGAGCTGTTGGCTGGTCAGTTCAGCCAGCGCGTCGATGTCCGGCTCGGCGCGGCCAAAGCGGTCGCTGGTGCGCATGACTTTGCGGACGTCAAACCACTGGGCCTGGATATTACGTTCGCGGAGGATTTCGACGAACAGCAACGTCGACATCAGTTCGCCATGGCTTACCAGTTCGTCGGTCAGTGCCGTTGACGTCGCCAGCGAAGCGGCTTCCGCCAGAGTGGTGATGTTTTCCAGCAGGCGTTCGACTTCTTCGCGGATAACGTTGGGATTGTGCAGGCGTTCGAGGATATCGAACTGAATTCGGCGCAGCGCGTCGAGTTTAACGAAGCGTTCTGTGGATTCGAGACCTTCCGCCAGCGCAACCAGCAGATTCGTCACCCCCGCTGAGGCGGAAAGGACCACCAGGCGAGCGCCAGAATCAGAAAGCACTACGTCGGCGCTGCGGTTCATTGCATCGTAATCGGCTACGCTGGTGCCGCCAAATTTGGCTACGACGAGCGGGGATACTGGGTATGTCATAAAAACCTCGTGTCAGGGAGCCTGGCTTCTTAAGACTATTTTTCTTGTCATTTTGACCCTGGGCAGTGCTCGCATCCTCACGTACTTCGTGTACGTTGCGGTGCTGCGCGCTGTCCGTGTTCAAATTGACGGCGACAATAACGTCTTAAGAAGCCAGGCAAAATTCTCAGCCTTGGCACAAGGGAAGAGCGGAAGGGTAGACGTAGAAAGCTACAGTTCACCCAGAAGCGCTCCACCTTGTGAAGCGCCCGACTGCGGGTCGCTTCCGGTGACAGCCCAGAGGATTCAGCCTCTGTAGCCGATAGTGAACACTGCCAGATGTTCCGCTATCTCGGCATCGCTCCCCATAAGGTGTTTTCGCAGGACTGGCTCCTCGAACACCTCGCCTGGGCGATGCTCCTCTTCTGGCCTGCGCACGAATGCGCAGGTAGGGTTTTATAAATAAAGGGTTCTGGGGGGTGTTGTCAATGTTACGATGATGTCGATTTTTCATTTTCAACAATCGCCACTAATGTACACGGTAGTGGCGGAGTCAGATGGCTGTTCATTGTCATCAAAACGCCGTCCTCTTTCTGGGCGAACAGCGGCGTTGCGCCAGGGTTCGCTTTCAGATAATCCTCCCAACCAAAATTCTCATTCAGTCGGGTAACTTTCACTGCCGCACCTTTGGCGAGCAGGCTGCTGAGCCGCGCCCAGGTCACATCTTTGTCGAACAGGCGCTCATGCCGCGTCTCTTTTTCACTACGGCCTTTGGTTTCCTGACCGGTACGAATCGAGAACACCCGATTTTCGCCGAAGATATGCCTGAAATGCAGCACCGCGAGCGCATTTTGGTGGCGGTTCGGTGAAAGGGCGATGACCTGACGCGTATCGCTCAGGTTCAGGTAGTTCTCCGCATGCTCCGACCAGACGTTGCCGTAATAGGTCGGCAAACCGGCCATTCGCGCCAGACGATAATATTCCCAGCTGTTGTCGCTGAGCTGCACCGGAATATCGAGTTTTTTCAGCGCCTGCGCCAGCGTACGGGCCACGGTATTCGCGCCGACAATCAAAATGCCGCGCGGTTTACGCTGCTGCACGCCGAGCAGTCGCGCCAGCCAGCCGCTGGTGAGGCTTTGCAGCACCACCGTGCCGATGATAATGGCAAACACCACCGTGACCAGCTGATCGGCGCCGTCGTAACCGTCTTTCTGTAGCGTCAGGGCGAACAGTGAACTGACCGCGGCGGCGACAATCCCGCGAGGTGCAATCCAGCACAGAAGCAGTTTTTCGCGCCAGCTCAGGGATGAGCCGTACGTTGAGACCAGAATACACAGCGGTCGTGCGACAAACTGCACCACCAATAACAGACCTAACAGCGGCCAGCCCATCGCCCACAGCGCCTGGATGTCGAGCCGCGCCGCCAGAATGATGAACAACGCCGAGAGCAGGATCGCGGAGAGCTCTTCCTTAAATTCGACGATATCCGTCGTTTCGACCTCCTTCATGTTGGCGAGCCAAATACCGAGCACCGTCACCGCCATCAGCCCGGATTCGTCCGCCAGGGCGTTCGACAGCCCGAAAGTCAGCAACACAATCGCCAGCACCGCAAAGTTTTGCAGATAGCCGGGCAGCCATCCACGCTTCAGCGCATTGCCGAGCAGGAAGCCAAATATCGCGCCGCTGGCGAGCCCCACGGCCAGCGTCTGCGCCAGTGTCATCAGCAGATGGAATCCGCCAGAGGAGGTTTCGTGAGCAGTGATAAATTCAAACACCAGCAGGGTAAAAATCGCGCCGACCGGATCGATGACGATACCTTCCCAACGCAGTACCTGGTTGATGCCCGCCGTCGGACGCACCACGCGCATTAGTGGGGCGATAACCGTCGGGCCGGTGACCACCGTTACCGCGCCAATCAGCGCCGATATTTGTGGTGTAAGCCCAAGGATGCCCCAGCAGGCCAGTGAAATGACCGCAAAGGTAATCAACATCCCGACGGTGACCAGATTGCGCACTACACCACCGAGACCGCGGATTTCGTCAAAGCGCAGCGTCAGCGCACCCTCAAACAAAATGATGGCCACCGCCAGCGACACCAGCGGAAATAGCAGCGGGCCAAACAGCAGATCGGGTTGTAAAATATGCAGGACCGGGCCGAGCCCGACGCCAATCAGCAGCAGCGGCAAAATGGCGGGAATGCGTAAACCCCATGCCAGCCATTGGGCCAGCAGGGAAGCGATGGCGATGATCACCAGGAGAAACGGGACCGGCAGTTCCATTTTTTCTTTTTTCCTTCGTCACGTGGAGCAAATCATTTTGCGAAATGGCGCATGTGTAGATTATAAGCAGCAGTGATGAGTTCAGGATAACGAAGGCTAAGCTGAAAGTTCTCAATCACACAAAAATCATCACAAAAAGCGTCGCAGGCGCTACAATCGACCGAAGTCACATTTTTCAAATCAGAAGAGTATTGCTATGAAAAACATCAATCCAACGCAGACCTCTGCCTGGCAGGCATTACAGAAACATTATGATGAAATGAAGGACGTGTCGATTGCCGACCTGTTCGCGAAAGATGGCGACCGTTTCGCCAAGTTTTCTGCAACGTTCGACGATCAGATGCTGGTGGACTTCTCTAAAAACCGCATTACTGAAGAGACGCTGAACAAGCTGCAGGCGCTGGCGAAAGAGACTGATCTGGCGGGCGCCATTAAGTCTATGTTCTCCGGTGAGAAAATTAACCGCACCGAAGACCGCGCGGTACTGCATATTGCCCTGCGCAACCGCAGCAACACGCCGATTATCGTTGACGGCAAAGATGTGATGCCGGAAGTGAATGCGGTGCTGGAAAAGATGAAGCACTTCTCAGAAGCCATCATTTCTGGCAGCTGGAAAGGCTACACCGGTAAAGCGATTACCGACGTGGTCAACATCGGTATCGGCGGTTCCGACCTGGGTCCATTCATGGTGACCGAGGCGCTGCGTCCGTACAAAAATCACCTGAATATGCACTTTGTGTCTAACGTCGATGGCACGCATATCGCTGAAGTGCTGAAAGACGTGAACCCGGAAACCACGCTGTTCCTGGTCGCTTCTAAAACCTTCACCACTCAGGAAACCATGACCAACGCCCACAGCGCGCGCGACTGGTTCCTGAAAACCGCCGGTGACGAAAAGCACGTAGCGAAACACTTCGCCGCGCTGTCCACCAACGGTAAAGCCGTGGGCGAGTTCGGTATTGATACCGCGAATATGTTCGAATTCTGGGACTGGGTTGGCGGTCGTTATTCCCTGTGGTCCGCGATTGGTCTGTCGATCATTCTCTCCGTTGGCTACGACAACTTTGTGGAACTGCTTTCTGGCGCACACGCGATGGACAAGCACTTCTCTACCACCCCGGCTGAGAAAAACCTGCCGGTTCTGCTGGCGCTGATCGGCATCTGGTACAACAACTTCTTCGGTGCTGAAACCGAAGCAATCCTGCCGTATGACCAGTACATGCACCGTTTCCCGGCGTACTTCCAGCAGGGCAACATGGAATCTAACGGCAAATACGTTGACCGTAACGGCAACGCGGTGGATTACCAGACTGGCCCAATCATCTGGGGTGAGCCAGGCACCAACGGTCAGCACGCGTTCTACCAGCTGATTCACCAGGGTACCAAAATGGTTCCTTGTGACTTTATCGCGCCGGCGATTACCCACAACCCGCTGTCTGACCACCATCCGAAGCTGCTGTCTAACTTCTTCGCTCAGACTGAAGCGCTGGCATTCGGTAAATCTCGTGAAGTGGTTGAGCAGGAATACGCCGACCAGGGTAAAGATCCGAAAACGCTGGAACACGTTGTGCCGTTCAAAGTGTTCGAAGGAAACCGTCCAACCAACTCCATCCTGCTGCGCGAAATCACGCCGTTCAGCCTGGGTGCGCTGATTGCGTTGTATGAGCACAAAATCTTTACTCAGGGCGCGATCCTCAACATCTTCACGTTCGATCAGTGGGGCGTTGAATTGGGCAAACAGCTGGCAAACCGTATCCTGCCAGAACTGACCGATGATAAAGACGTCAGTAGCCACGACAGCTCGACTAACGGTCTGATTAACCGTTATAAATCATGGAAATAAACCCGAAATAAACGAAAAAAGCCTTCTATCGAGAAGGCTTTTTTATGTTTGCCCCCTTGCCCGGCGGCACTGCGTTTGCACGGGCCTACAAAACCGTAGGCACGGTAAGCGAAGCGCCACCGGGCAATGACTCAAGCTATCCGACAGCTTTGAATCCCTAACAGCTTCGCGATAGCCTCTATTTTCTCCCCCACGTGACCCATGCCAATGGCGCAATGGTGTGCCGGGCCGCCTTCGCACCAACGACGGGTAAACTCCCGGGCCGATAACGTAAAACGATAATGGCTGTTGGTGTTGCCGATATCCAGGGCCTCGCCGGGTACCGCTTCTCCTTCGGCGAACTGGAGCGTGACGCGACCATCCCGATGTTCCACTACCGATAAAAAGGTCACCGGACCCGGCGTGACGGTCATCTGAATCGACACCCCTTGGCCCGGTTTTCCGTGGTACACCGGCAACGGCACCAGTCTGACTTTCCCTTCTGACATCAGCGGATGCGCCGGGCCGTCGTGGCCCCACTGCACGGTGTCGTCGTCGAAATCCATGCCGTACGGCTCGGAGAACGAACCGCCCGCTTTCAGCAGGCTGAGGATTTTCATGGCGAGCACATTCTTGATTTCACACTCCCCGGCCACCGGAATATCACGCTCGGTCAGCAGCGTATTGCCGAGAATGACCGAGGTGATGATGTTTTCCTGCACTGAACCGGACGCGCCTTCGTAGTAATAAGCCATCGCGCCCAACTGATGACGGGCAACCAGCTTATCCAGTGCCACCGAGGTGGTTATCGCCCGCTGCAGTTCAGACACCTCGCACGCCGGGTCGACGTCCAGCACGTCGTACACCTGTTTGCGTTTTTGCTCATACTCCGCAGACGTTATCGACGGCAGCGAATCCGCCAGTTCGCAAATTTCCAGCACCCGAAAGCGCACGCCGAACGTCGCCGACAGATTGGTCATATCCGAGTAGACGTCGTACATGCCGTTGTAATAGTGGCCGAGCACGCCAACGTTGGTGGTTTTAAGGGCATGAACCGTTTGGGCGGCCGTCAGCCAGTTGTCGATTTCCCGCCACGCCTGGGGATCGTCGAGATAGCCCGGCACCAGGGTGTAACCGATGCTTGCCCGCTGGAACACGTTCACCAGCTCCGGGGCGCTACAGGCCTGACAGTGCGCCAGCCATTGGCCGGTGCGTACCCCGCGATCCGGATGCTGATTAATCGTGGCGCAGGGGACTTTTTTCTCCGGCTGCAGCGCCAGGATAATCACCGGGACGTTGAGCTGCTGCACTAACGGCAGGACGGTGGAACTCAGCGCATAAGTGGTGATGTACAGCACCAGCGCATCGATATTTTTTGCGGCAAACTTCGCCGTGGCGACATCCATGGAGTGCGGGTTATCAATCAGACCGGCATTGACTACCGTCACTTCGCGGCGTTGTAATTGCTCGTCAACCCGGCCCAGATAGCCTTCGAGCTGTTCACGCAGGCCGTGAAACTGCGGCCAGTAAGTATCAAGCCCAATGCCAAACAGACCAACGGTGAATGTTTTCATGGTGGAGCCTCAGACAAGAATGACAGGATGCCGTCACTTTACGCATCGGCAAGCGGGAAAACCTGCGCCTGATGGACATGCCTGAACCAGAGTTGGCAATTGAATCGAGGAACGAAGAATGTGGATCGCAGAATATCGATCCCGGGCGAAACGCATTTCCGTGAGGTAGAAATCGCGGTATTTATTTCCCATTAAAATTACAAGGAATAAAGAATCTGGATCCGAATGGCTATTCCATTCACCTGTTCAGGTTAATCCTAAAATCCATTGTGATCGGCAATGCATAATTCGTTTTTTAGGATTTTCTTGAGGTTTGTATTTTCAATGATGATTGAATTTAAAGGGTTTTATTATTTATCCTGATTGTTAAATAACAATTTTCTCTCATTGTCCTAAAACCCGCCTGCTTATTTCCTGAGCCCTAATTCGTCTGCTTTAGTTGTGTATACTCGATATCGCCTGAATTTCTCAGGTGAAACTCCATTCATTCAACCAATGAAGGGAAATAGTAATGAAAAAAGTTATGTATGGCATTTTTGCCATTTCTACGTTTGCGGCGACTTCTGTCTATGCAGCCCCGGTTGAAACCGGTGATGCAGCAGGATCAGCAGCGACGTCTGTGTCTGCGGGCAGTTCCGCCGCAACCAGCGCCAGCGCCGTAAGTTCGGCCGTGGGGGTCGCACTGGCGGCGACCGGTGGTGGTGATGGCTCCAATACCGGAACCACGACCACAACAACCACAAGTACCCGCTAATTTTCACGGGTCATTAACCCTAACCACACTTCGGTGTGGTTATTTTGCCCCTTCGGAGAAGAGTCGTGAAGCGACCTATTATTTTCACTCTTTGCCTGCTGCTTCAGGCCTGTTCAGCCAGCACGGAAGGACTCGGCAAGTCGTTGTGGAATAGCCTTTTCGGCACGCAAGGCGTGCAGCTTACCGCCGACGATATCCAGAACATGCCGTATGCCAGCCAGTACATGCAGCTCAATAACGGCCCGCAGCTGTTTGTGGTCCTCGCGTTTTCAGAAAACGGTCAGCAGAAGTGGGTGACGCAAGATCAGGCCACGGTGGTGACGCAGCATGGGCGCATTGTGAAAACGCTGCTCGGCGGCGACAACCTGCTCAGCGTGAATAACCTCGCCGACGATCCGCTGGCAAAACCTAACCAGATTATCGATGGCGCAAGCTGGACCCGCACTCTGGGATGGACGGAACACAAACAGGTGCGCTACGCCACCGCCCGCTCTGAATTCCACTGGCAGGGCACCGACACCCTGACGCTGGCGGGAGAATCCACCGTCGTGCGCGTGCTGGTGGAAGATGCGAGCACCGATCAGGCGAGCTGGCAGAACCGCTTCTGGGTAGATAGCGACGGACAAATTCGTCAGTCAGAACAGTATCTCGGCGCGAATTTCTTCCCGGTGAAAACCACCCTGATCAAGGCGGCGAAGCAATGAAAAAACTCACCCTGGCCGCAGTGATGATGCTGTTTGTTGCCCCACTCGCGCTGGCCGCAGGCACCGTTGATGTTTATATCAACGGCGCAAAAGAAGCAAAAACCCTGACCGATGCCGCCCATCTGGCGGATTTAGTGACGCAGCCGAGGCTGGAAAACAGCTGGTGGCCAGGGGCGGTTATCGCAGAAAAACAGGCCACTGCCGTGGCGCAGCAGCAAAAACAGGCGCTGATGGCGCAGCTTGGCGCACTGGCGGCGGACGAAAGCGGTGACGATGCCGCGGCCATTAACGCCATGCGCCAGCAGCTGCAAACGCTGAACGTCACCGGCAGACAGTTTGTGAGCCTCGACCCCGACAGCGTACGGCTTGGGCGTCGCGCGAACCCGCCGTTGGAAGGGCAGTACAGCCTGTGGGTTGGCCAGCAGCCGACCACCGTCAGCGTGTTTGGGCTGATTAGTCGTCCGGGTAAAACCGCGTTTGTCCCGGGCAAAGACGTGGCGGCGTATCTCGATGCGATGAGCCTGCTGAGCGGCGCGGACCGCAGCTATGCGTGGGTGATTTATCCCGATGGACGCAAAGAAAAAGCGCCAGTGGCGTACTGGAATAAGCGTCACATTGAGCCGATGCCCGGCAGCATCATTTTCGTCGGTTTCGCCGACTCACTTTGGACGAAGAAGTATGACGATCTGAACGCCGCGCTTCTTCGTGCCCTTGCACAGCGGATCCCGGAATAATGAAAAAAAGATTTCTCTACAGCCTGCTGGCGCTGGGCGTCAGCGCGGCCTGCCATGCGGAAACGTATCCGGCACCGATTGGCCCGTCGCAATCAGATTTTGGTGGCGTCGGCCTGCTGCAAACGCCAACGGCGCGCATGGCGCGGGAAGGGGAACTGAGTCTCAACTATCGCGATAACGACCAGTACCGCTATTACTCTGCCTCGGTACAGCTTTTCCCGTGGCTGGAAACGACCCTGCGTTATACCGACGTGCGAACCAGAGAATACAGCAGCGTGGAAGCCTTCTCCGGTGACCAGACCTACAAAGATAAAGCCTTCGACCTTAAGCTGCGCCTGTGGGAAGAGAGCTACTGGATGCCGCAGGTATCCGTCGGGGCGCGTGATATTGGCGGGACCGGCCTGTTTGATGCGGAATATTTGGTTGCCAGCAAAGCCTGGGGCCCATTTGATTTCAGCCTCGGTCTCGGCTGGGGCTACCTCGGCACCAGCGGTAACGTCAAAAACCCGTTCTGTAGCTACAGCGACAAATATTGCTATCGCGACAACAGCTACAAACAGGCGGGATCGGTGGACAGTAGCCAGATGTTCCACGGCCCGGCCTCGCTGTTTGGCGGCGTGGAATACCAGACGCCGTGGCAGCCGCTGCGTCTGAAACTGGAGTATGAAGGCAATAACTACAGCGAAGACTTCGCTGGAAAGCTCGAACAAAAAAGCAAGTTTAACGTCGGCGCCATTTATCGCGTGACCGATTGGGCCGACGTTAACCTCAGCTACGAGCGCGGTAACACCTTCATGTTCGGCGTGACCCTGCGCACAAACTTTAACGATCTGCGTCCGTCATATAACGACAACAGCCGACCGAAATACCAGCCGCAGCCGCAGGATGCCATTCTGCAACACTCGGTGGTGGCGAATCAGCTGACGCTGCTCAAGTACAACGCCGGTTTTGCTGACCCGAAAATTCAGGTGAAAGGCGACACGCTGTACGTCACTGGCGAGCAGGTGAAATACCGCGATTCTCGTGAAGGGATTGAGCGTGCAAACCGCATCATCATGAACGATCTGCCGGACGGCATCAGCACCATTCGCGTGACTGAAAACCGTCTGAATATGCCGCAGGTGACCACGGAAACCAACGTCGCCAGCCTGAAGCGTCATCTGGAAGGCGAGCCGCTGGGTCAGCAGACCGAACTGGTGCAGAAACGTGAAGCGCCAGTGGTGCCGGATAAAACCGAGCAGGGCTGGTACATCGACAAATCGCGCTTTGATTTCCACGTCGATCCTGTTCTCAGCCAGTCTATAGGTGGGCCGGAAAGCTTCTACATGTACCAACTGGGGGTGATGGCCACCGCCGACTGGTGGGTGACCGACCACCTGCTGACCACCGGCAGCGTGTTTGGCAACATCGCCAACAACTACGACAAGTTCAACTACACCAATCCGCCAAACGACTCGACGCTGCCGCGCGTGCGTACTCACGTGCGTGAATACGTTGAAAACGACGTTTACGTGAATAACCTACAGGCCAACTATTTGCAGTATCTGGGCAATGATTTTTATGGCCAGGTGTACGGTGGCTATCTGGAAACCATGTACGGCGGCGTGGGTGGCGAAGTGCTATGGCGTCCGGTCGACAGCAACTGGGCGTTTGGTGTGGATGCCAACTACGTGAAACAGCGTGACTGGACCAGCTCGCTGGACATGATGAAGTTCACCGATTACAGCGCCAAAGTAGGGAATTTGACCGCCTACTGGACGCCGTCGTTCGCACAGGACGTACTGGTGAAAGCCAGCGTCGGGCAATATCTGGCGGGCGATAAAGGCGGCACGCTGGAAGTGTCGAAACACTTCGACAGCGGCGTGGTGGTTGGCGCGTATGCGACGATCACTAACGTGTCGGCGGATGAGTACGGCGAGGGTGATTTCACCAAAGGGGTGTACGTATCGGTGCCGCTGGACTTGTTCTCGTCCGGCCCAACCCGCAGCCGCGCATCGATTGGCTGGACACCGCTGACGCGCGACGGCGGCCAGCAGCTCGGTCGTAAATTCCAGCTGTATGACATGACCAGCGATCGTAGTCAGAACTTCCGCTAAATTTTCCCCTCACTCTGCCCCTCTCTCCTGTGGGGAGAGGGGCACCCTATGTGCGAAATATAAGCAAAAAATGTAGATCCCCGTCACATTTTTGCGTTATACAAGGGGTTCGCCACAACGAACGAAGGAGAAGCTGTATGACATCGCTGACTCGTCCACGCGTTGAATTTATCTCCACCGTTTTGCAGACCGTGTTGAATCTGGGTTTGCTCAGCCTGGGCCTGATCCTGGTGGTTTTCCTCGGCAAAGAAACGCTCCATCTGGCCGATGTCCTGTTCGCCCCGGAACAAACCAGCAAGTACGAGTTGGTAGAAGGGCTGGTGGTTTATTTTCTCTATTTTGAATTTATCGCGCTGATAGTGAAATACTTTCAGTCTGGCTTTCATTTCCCGCTGCGCTACTTCGTCTACATCGGGATCACCGCTATTGTGCGGCTGATCATCGTTGATCATAAATCCCCACTCGATGTCCTGATCTACTCCGCGGCGATCCTGCTGCTGGTTATCACCCTTTGGCTGTGCAACTCAAAACGCCTGAAACGTGAATAAAAAAATGGCGCTCCAGGGAGCGCCAAATCAACAGTCACAAGTACAAATTGAGGATAACAGTGGCATTACAGTGGCATTGCCCTAACCCGAAATCTTTAGGGCAGGTATAACAATGAAACTTAACCTTTCACTCCGCCCGCCGTCAGGCCATTTACCAGCCAGCGCTGGGCCAGCAGGAACACCAGCGTGATAGGGATAGCGGACAACACCGCCGCCGCGGCAAAGTCGCCCCACAGGTAGTTTTGCGGGTTGAGGTATTGCTGCATCCCAACGGCCAGGGTGTAACTGTTCACGTCGCGCAGCAGCAAGGAAGCAACCGGCACTTCGGTGATGGCGGCGATGAACGACAGAATAAAGACCACCGCCAGAATCGGCACGGACAGCGGCAACAGCACCAGGCGGAACGCCTGCCACGGCGTGGCACCGTCCAGCGCGGCGGCTTCTTCCAGCGAACCGTCGATGGTTTCGAAGTAGCCTTTGATGGTCCAGACGTGCAGCGCGATCCCCCCCATGTAAGCGAAGATAACGCCGCCGTGGGTATTCAGGCCGATGAACGGAATGTACTGGCCGAGGCGGTCGAACAGGGCATACAGCGCGACCAGTGACAGCACCGCCGGGAACATCTGGAAAATCAGCATACTTTTCAACAGCGTCGCTTTGCCCGGAAACTTCATGCGGGCGAAGGCGTAAGCACAGGTGGTGGAAAGCGCCACGATACCGACCGCGGTAATGCCCGCAATTTTGATCGAGTTCCACAGCCACAGGAGCACCGGGAACGGCGGCGGCGTGACGCGACCATCGGCGTGCTCGACGCTAAAGCCCAGCGCCAGCTTCCAGTGCTCCCAGGAGATCTGGTCCGGGATCAGACTGCCGGTGGCGAAGTTACCTTCACGCAGCGAAATGGCGATAACCATCAGCAGCGGGAACATGATTGCGGCGATGAAAATCAGCAGCAACAGGTGCGTGGTGAATAAACGCAGTTTTTGAGATTTCGGTTGAACCATAGCCATAAAATGAATCTCTCCTTAACACCGCTCCAGGCTATTTTACTTGCCATTTTGAACCTGGGCTGTGCTCAAAATCCTCACGTACTACGTGTACGCTCCGGTTTTTCCGCGCAGTCCATGTTCAAACTGGCTGCGCCAATAACGCCTGGTCTTTTAGGCTTAATCGAATTTCATGCGCGTGGCTTTGAGGTTGATAATCGCCAGCGCCCCTACCAACAGGAAGATAAGCGTGGCAATCGCCGCCGCCAGACCGAAGTCCTGACCGCCGCCGCCTTCAAAGGCGATACGGTAGGTGTAGCTCACCAACAGGTCGGTATAGCCCGCCGGAGTGGTGGTGCCGAGTCTGTCCGGGCCACCGTTGGTCAACAGCTGGATAAGCACGAAGTTGTTAAAGTTAAAGGCAAAGCTGGCGATCATCAACGGCGTCAGCGGCTTGATCAGCAGCGGCAGCGTAATCTTAAAGAAGTTCTGGAACGGGCCTGCGCCGTCCATCGCCGAGGCTTCGTATAAATCGTCCGGAATCGCCTTCAGCAGCCCCATGCACAGGATCATCATGTACGGGTAGCCGAGCCAGGTGTTGACGATGATAATCATCGAGCGCGCGGTGGTTGGGTCGCTGAACCACGCCGGTTTGATGCCAAACAGTGCGCTCAGCATCATGTTGATTTCACCAAAGCTCTGGTTGAACAGACCTTTGAAGATAAGGATCGAGATAAACGACGGCACGGCGTATGGCAGAATCAGCAGCACGCGGTAAATGGCTTTCCCTTTCAACGATTCCCACTGCACCACGCAGGCCAGCACCATGCCCACGGCCACGGTCAGCAGTACGGTCAGCACCGAGAAAATCACGGTCCACACGAAGATGGCGAAGAACGGTTTCTGAATGCCTTCGTCGGTGAAGACGCGGGTGAAGTTATCCCAGCCGATGCTGACGGTGTAGCCCGGACTCAGCTTTTCGTCGCCCCAGTTACCGTCGGCGTTTACCGCCTGATAAAAGCCAATCTGGTTATTCGGGCGATATTTCACGCCGCTCTGATTATTGGTCAGTTCGCCGCTTTGCCCTTCGGTGTAGAGCGGGCGCGTGCCGGAAAACTGGCGCAGGGAACTCATAATCACTTTGCTGTCATCCGGCAGAATCGCGGTCAGCTGATTCAGCGCCTGACGATTTTGAGTGATGACGCGCAGGTTGCCACGTTCGCCTTCCGGCAAAGCATCGGCTTCTTTCAGGGTGATTTTTTGCTCTCCGCCAAATGTGAAGGCGTCGGAGACGTAATTTTTACCGCTATCACCGTCGGTCAGCGCCAGCTTCCACGCATCGCCCGCCGGGTATAACCCGAAGTTATAGGTTTTGCCCGCCTGATAAGAACGGTCCATCAGCACCTGCTGTGCGCGTTCCTGGGTCAGCTGGTTGGTGCTGCTGTAGTTAGTGAAAGCGATGGCGATGGTACAGATAAGCGGGAACAGGACGAACAGCCCCATGCCGGCCATGCCAGGATAAACATAGCGCCACGCGTAGGCTTTACGATTGGCGAAAATATACAGGCCAGCAGAGCTTAAAATCAGCGTCATGATGGCGAACAGGTACTCCCCCTGGGCGTACATTAAAACAACAAGGTAGCCGACCAGCAGGCCCAGCAGTCCGACAACGGACCACTTCAGCGTTTCGCTTTGCCACCAGTGACTCTTTTTAACGGCATCCATGGGGTCTATTCCTCTACAACGTTACTTTTCCCCTCTCTCCATCGGAGAGAGGGGTCGTGCGGTATTACTTGGTAATACGTCCCTGAGCATCTTTCAGCGCAGCGTCTACGGTCTGGCGACCGCTGGCGGCGTTGATGACTGCGGTGCGGGTGGCGTACCAGAAGGCGGCCATCTGCGGGATGTTAGGCATGATTTCGCCTTTCTGGGCATTGGCCATGGTCGCGGCGATGCGCGGATCTTTTTCCAGCTGTTCCTGGTAAGATTTCAGCGCAACGGCACCCAGCGGTTTATCCTTGTTCACTTCCGCCAGACCGTCGTTGGTCAGCAGGTAGTTTTCGAGGAACTCTTTCGCCAGTTCTTTATTCGGGCTGGCGGCATTGATGCCCGCGCTCAGCACGCCCACGAACGGTTTAGACGCTTTGCCTTTAAAGGTCGGCAGCATGGTGACGCCGTAGTTGATTTTGCTCTTGTCGATGTTCGACCACGCCCACGGACCGTTGATGGTCATCGCGGTTTCGCCTTTGTTGAAGGCCGCTTCTGCGATGGAGTAATCGGTGTCGGCGTTCATGTGTTTGTTCTTGATAAGGTCAACCAGGAAGGTCAAACCTGCTTTCGCGCCTGGGCTATCAACGCCCACGTCTTTAACGTCATATTTGCCGTTTTCAAACTTGAACGCGTAACCGCCGTCGGCGGCAATCAGTGGCCAGGTGAAGTACGGCTCTTGCAGGTTGAACATCAGCGCGGATTTACCCTTCGCTTTCAGTTCTTTATCCAGCGCCGGGATCTCTTCCCAGGTCTTCGGCGGATTAGGCACCAGGTCTTTGTTATAGATAAGCGACAGCGCTTCCACCGCGATTGGGTAGGCAATCAGCTTGCCGTTGTAACGCACGGCATCCCAGGTGAACGGGTACAGCTTGTCCTGGAACGCTTTATCAGGGGTCACTTCAGCCAGCAGACCAGACTGCGCGTAGCCACCAAAACGGTCATGTGCCCAGAAGATGATGTCCGGGCCATCGCCAGTAGCGGCAACCTGCGGGTATTTCTCTTCCAGTTTATCCGGGTGCTCAATGGTTACTTTGATGCCGGTGTCTTTCTCGAATTTCTTACCGACTTCAGCAAGGCCGTTATAGCCTTTATCGCCGTTGATCCAGATAACCAGCTTACCTTCTTCGATTTTGGCGAAGGCAGAGGCGGAAAACATCATCGTGGTCAATGCAGACAGCGCGAGGATGCGTGCGCCAGTTTTGATTTTCATATATCCCGTCCTATTTGGTGATGTACTCGTGGATACGCCTGGTGGCTTTTACAACGCTGAGTTTCCTTTCTTAGCAACCTCTTTCCATCCTCCCCGACCCTACGCCCCACCCCTCGTTTGTGTGATCTCTGTTACATAGTTTTAAGTTATGGGTTCTGGCGCACACAATATGACGCTGAATTTTGACGTGCCCATCACGCTTTTAGCCAGACCACGCCACGAGCGGGCTCAGACCGGCTCTTCTCATCCTCCCGTCTCCTCCCCCATGAAAAACCCAGGGGGTGGAGGATTCACGAAAGTTATTGGTCGCGCATAGTCAGCCGCAGATGAATATTTCTTTTAGTGACGAGTTGTAACGAAGGGAGAAGGGGATGGCGAGCGTACAGCTGCGAAACGTAACGAAAGCCTGGGGTGACGTGGTGGTGTCGAAAGACATCAATCTCGACATCCATGAGGGGGAGTTTGTGGTGTTTGTCGGGCCATCGGGCTGCGGCAAATCTACGCTGCTGCGAATGATCGCCGGTCTGGAAACCATCACCAGCGGGGAATTGCTGATTGGTGAAAAACGCATGAACGAGACGCCGCCTGCGGAACGCGGCATCGGCATGGTGTTCCAGTCCTATGCGTTGTACCCCCATCTCTCTGTTGCAGAAAATATGTCTTTCGGCCTCAAGTTAGCCGGGGCAAAGAAAGACGTCATTAACCAGCGCGTGACTCAGGTGGCCGAAGTGCTGCAGCTGGCTCACCTTCTGGAACGTAAACCGAAAGCACTTTCAGGCGGTCAGCGTCAGCGTGTGGCCATTGGCCGTACGCTGGTGGCCGAACCGCGCGTATTCCTGCTTGATGAGCCGCTGTCGAACCTCGACGCCGCCCTGCGCGTGCAGATGCGTATTGAGATTTCCCGTCTGCACAAGCGTCTGGGCCGCACGATGATTTACGTCACCCACGATCAGGTCGAAGCGATGACCCTCGCCGACAAAATCGTGGTGCTGGATGCCGGACGCGTCGCGCAGATTGGCAAGCCGCTGGAACTCTATCACTACCCGGCCGACCGCTTTGTCGCGGGCTTTATTGGCTCGCCAAAGATGAACTTCCTGCCGGTGAAAGTCACTGCCACCGCCATTGAGCAGGTGCAGGTTGAACTGCCTAACCGTCAGCAAATCTGGCTGCCGGTTGAAAGTACCGGCGTGCAGGTCGGCGCCAATATGTCGTTAGGTATTCGTCCTGAGCATCTTCTACCGAGTGACATCGCCGATGTCACCCTCGAAGGGGACGTGCAGGTCGTCGAGCAACTGGGTCACGAAACGCAAATTCATATCCAGATCCCCGCCATCCGTCAGAACCTGGTGTACCGCCAGAATGACGTGGTGTTGGTAGAAGAGGGAGCCTCATTCGCTATCGGTCTGCCGCCAGAGCGTTGCCATCTGTTCCGTGAGGATGGCACTGCATGTCGTCGGCTGCACAAAGAACCGGGCGTTTAAATCCCATAACAAAAGAAAAGCAATGGTCTCAGGAGATAGAACGATGATTACTCTGCGCAAACTTCCAGTGGCAATCGCCGTGACAGCAGGCATTTTGTCTGCGCACGCGGGCGCCGTAGATTTTAAAGGTTATGCCCGTTCGGGTATCGGCTGGACCGGTAGCGGCGGTGCACAACAGTGTTTCCAGGCAACTGGTGCACAAAGTAAATATCGTCTCGGTAACGAATGTGAAACGTACGCCGAGCTGAAATTTGGTCAGGAAGTGTGGAAAGAGGGCGATAAGAGCTTCTACTTCGACACTAACGTAGCGTACTCCGTTGCGCAGCAGAACGACTGGGAAGCGACTGACCCGGCGTTCCGTGAAGCCAACGTGCAGGGTAAAAACCTGATCGACGCACTGCCAGGTTCCACCATCTGGGCCGGTAAGCGTTTCTATCAACGTCATGACGTTCACATGATCGACTTCTACTACTGGGATATCTCCGGTCCGGGCGCTGGTCTGGAAAACGTAGACGTTGGCATTGGTAAACTCTCCTTCGCAGCCACCCGTTCAACGGAAGCTGGCGGTTCTTCTGCGTTCTCCAGCAACAACCTGCGTGACTACACCACAGACACCGCCAATGACGTGTTTGACGTACGTTTGGGCCAGATGGAAATCAACCCAGGCGGTACCCTGGAGCTGGGTGTGGACTACGGTCACACCAACGTGAATGATGACTACTACCTGCAGCCAAAAGCGCAGAAAGATGGCTGGATGTTCACTGCTGAACACACCCAGAGCATGCTGAAAGGCTTTAACAAATTCGTGGTTCAGTACGCCACTGACTCCATGACTTCTCAGGGGAAAGGTCAGTCTCAGGGTGCCGGTATCGGCATCGGCAATAGCGATACCGATGGCAAACTGTACGCCTACGGTATCAATAACGACGGCCACCTGCTGCGCGTTATTGACCACGGCGCAATCTCCCTGGGCGACAGCTGGGACCTGATGTACGTCGGTATGTACCAGGATATCGACTGGGATAACGGCAACGGGACCAAATGGTACACCGTCGGCGTGCGCCCAATGTACAAATGGACGCCTATCATGAGCACCTTGCTGGAAGTGGGCTACGACAACGTCAAATCCCAGAACACCGGCGACACCAACAATCAGTACAAAATCACCCTCGCGCAACAATGGCAGGCAGGCGACAGCATCTGGTCCCGCCCAGCACTGCGTGTCTTCGCGACCTATGCGAAGTGGGATGAAAACTGGGGTTATGACACAAGTGGTACCCCGGATAACCGCAGTGTGAATAACTACAACCCTAACTTCGGTATGCAAACCGCGGGCATGGGCCGCGGTGACGACAGCGAATGGAGCTTCGGTGCCCAGATGGAAATCTGGTGGTAATGTGCAGTTAAGTTAACCCACTGTTATGCCTGATAAAGAGGGGCGAAAGCCCCTCTGTTTTAGACTCAGCGCGCTATTGCCTGGCTACCGCTGAGCCTTGTCTTTGAGGTGAATAAAATGAAAATGAACAAAAGTCTCATCGCGCTGTGCCTCTCCGCTGGCCTGTTGGCAAGCGTACCGGCAGTCAGTTTCGCTGACGTCAATTTCGTACCGCAGAACACCACTGCAGCCCCGGCTATCCCGGCTTCTGCCCTGCAGCAGTTGGTCTGGACGCCTGTTGATCAATCTAAAACCCAAAGTACCGATCTTGCCGGAGGCGGTCAGCCGCTGAATGTGCCTGGCATTACCGGCCCGGTGGCGGCGTATAGTGTCCCGGCTAACATTGGTGAACTGAACATCACCCTCACCAGCGAAGTGAACAAACAAACTCGCGTTTATGCGCCGAACGTGCTGATCCTGGATCAGAACATGACGCCATCAGCGTTCTTCCCAAGCAGCTATTTTACCTACCAGGAACCGGGCGTCATGAGCGCCGACCGCCTGGAAGGTGTGATGCGCCTGACGCCTGCGTTAGGGCAGCAAAAAATCTACGTGCTGGTGTTCACCACGCCGCAGGATTTACAACAAACCACGACGCTGGTTGATCCGGCGAAAGCGTATGCCAAAGGTATTGGTAACGCGGTGCCGGATATTCCGGACCCGATTGCGCGCCACGCCTCTGAAGGCACCCTCAAACTGAAAGTGAAAACGTCATCCGCTTCAAGCGTGCTGGTCGGCCCACTGTTTGGCTCTTCCGGCCCAGGCCCGGTCACCGTGGGTAACACGGCGGCACCCGTGTACGCAGCTCCTGCTGCTGCACCTGCAACAGCTGCGGTTGTAGCGGCTCCGGTTGCGGCTTCAGCGGCACCTGCCGCGAAAAGCGAGCCGGTTCTGAATGACACCGAAAGCTATTTCAATACCGCGATTAAACAGGCAGTTAACGAGGGCAACATCGACAAGGCCCTGAAACTGTTAAACGAAGCCGAGCGCCTCGGTTCGACTTCGGCCCGTTCCACCTTTATCAGTAGTGTAAAAGGCAAGGGGTGACCGTCTCCCCACATTGCTGATGTTTGGCCCAGGCCATTCGGTGCGTCCTTTTGGGCGCACCGTTTTTTCTGGCGCAACAGCGGTCGTTGCATGGCTGTTGCGCGGCTGATCGTATATTGACGTTTCTTCCTCCCGCGAACCCTTTTCTACGATACAATGCCGATAAGTTATGTATCGGAGAGCCTGGTATGTCACACCCTGCGCTGGCGCAGCTGCGTGCGCTACGCTATTACACCACCCTTCCGGAACTCGATGCGGCACAGCTTGACTGGTTGCTGCTGGAAGATTCCATGACCAAACGCTTCGAACAGCAGGGCAAGCGAGTCACTGTGACGCTTATCCGCGAGGGTTTTGTCGGTCAGGATGAGATTATTGCAGAGCAGGCATTGCTGCCTGTTGAAGCGCGCTACTGGCTGCGTGAAATTTTGCTGTGTGCCGACGGTGAGCCCTGGCTTGCCGGGCGCACGGTGGTGCCTGAATCCACCCTGAGCGGGCCCGAGCTACAGCTGCAACAGCTGGGCAAAACGCCGCTGGGGCGCTATCTGTTTACGTCATCCACTTTAACCCGTGATTTTATTGAAATTGGTAAAGATGCAGAGCTGTGGGGGCGTCGTTCCCGTCTCCGGCTGAGCGGAAAACCGCTGTTGTTAACCGAGCTGTTTCTGCCTGCGTCGCCGCTGTACTGAGAGGAAGTGAATTATGGAGAGGAGTCTGACGCAGAATAAGCTGCAGGCTTATAGCCGTCTGATGAGAATTGATAAGCCAATCGGCTCGCTGCTGCTGCTTTGGCCGACATTATGGGCGCTGTGGGTGGCGATGCCTGGCGTGCCGCCGCTGTGGATCCTCGCGGTGTTTGTGGCGGGCGTCTGGCTGATGCGCGCCGCCGGCTGTGTGATCAATGATTACGCGGACCGAAAAATAGACGGACATGTTAAGCGCACCGCGCATCGCCCGCTACCCAAGGGTGACGTGAGCGAAAAAGGGGCGCGTACGCTGTTTATCTTGCTGGTGGTGCTGTCGTTCCTGCTGGTGCTGACGCTCAATAAGATGACCATTCTGCTGTCGGTGGCAGGGCTGGCGCTGGCGTGGGTGTATCCGTTTATGAAGCGCTACACCCATTTGCCACAAGTGGTGCTGGGCGCGGCGTTTGGCTGGTCGATTCCGATGGCCTATGCCGCCGTGAGTGAATCGCTGCCCCTGAGTTGCTGGCTGATGTTCCTCGCCAACATTTGCTGGGCCGTGGCGTACGACACCCAGTACGCGATGGTCGACAGAGACGACGATCTGAAGATTGGCGTGAAATCGACCGCCATTCTGTTCGGTAAACAGGACAAACTGATCATCGGTATTTTGCAGGTGGCCGTGCTGGCGCTGATGGCTGCCGTGGGCTGGATGAGCGGGTTAAATTGGGCGTTCTACTGGTCGATATTTGTCGCCGGTGCGCTGTTCGTTTACCAGCAAAAATTGATTAAAGACCGTGATCGTGATGCCTGCTTTAAGGCGTTTTTGAACAATAACTACGTGGGGCTGGTACTGTTTATTGGTCTGGCGATGAGTTACTGGAACGGTTTCGTCTAACGGCGATGTCGTAGGCCTGTGCAAGCGAAGCGCCGCCGGGCATGATCACCTTGCAACAAAAAAGGCGGAGCCATTCACATGGCTCCGCCTTTTTTTATGCGCTTACATCAAGCGTCCTGACTGGCGCTCTCGATAGTCAGACGGACATCCGGTGCCAGCAGTTCGGCCAGCAGCTGATAGATTTTCATCGTCTCAGCCGGTTCGGCATCACCACTGTCGCTGATGTAGCCTTCGTCGCGCAGGGTCAGCACCAGAGTACTGAACACCGCTTTGTCGAAGAACTCCGGTGCATTGATGCCGTGCAGCACCGACAGACGCTGAGCCACGGTACGGCTCTCTTTTTCAAGCGTGCTACGGTTGATGGACGGATTCGCGCTCAGCAGCCAGAAGGTTATCGCGTAACGTTGCAGCGTTTCACGTGCTCCGGCGGCCAACAGCTGCAGGGTGCGGGAGTGCGACGGATTAATGCGAACATCGTCGTTCTCAATAGTCACCAGCTCCTGACGCTGCATTTCTGCCAGCAGCTCGTCAATAACGCCCGCCAGCTCTTCCTTTTCCCAGCGCAGGAACAGTTCGGATTTCAGCATCGGATACAGCATCTCCACATGACGGACCATCTCGGTGCGCGAGATAGTGCGATGCTGCGTAACGATGGCCGCCAGCAGGGACGGGATCATCAGCATGTGGGTGATGTTGTTGCGATAGTAAGTCATCAGCACCGCCTGCTCGCGCGGCAGAATGATGATATCGCCGATGGTGTCTTTCTCGACTTCGAATTTGTTCATCTGCAACGCGTGATCAATCAGCGCGCTGGCAGTGACCGACGGCACGGTGGCATCCGCCGCGTATGGCACATTGCGCATCAGCTGCAGGTAGCATTCCAGCTGTTCGGTCAGCTGTTCGCGGGTCAGAGAACGTTGACGTGACGCCAGCAGCGCGGTACAGCACAGGTTCATAGCGTTAGCCGCGCCTGCGTTGTTGATACGCACCATCAAATCTTCGGCGATGTTATTCACCGTTGGCGTCAGCCATGCCGGGCGAATGGATTCTATCGGATCGATAGATTCACGCCATTCCGGCACGTGCTGGTTCAGGTAAGTCATCAGCGGCAACGGTTCGCCAAAGTTGACGTAACCCTGGCCGAGATTGCGCAGCTTGCTTAACCCACGCAGCATCTGCGGCAGGCTCTCTTTCTCTTTGGTCGCGCCACGCAGCTCTTTCGCGTAAGTTCCCACTTCCATCACGTGCTCATAGCCGATGTAGATTGGCACGAGGGTGATAGGACGGGTGCCGCCGCGCAGCATCGCCTGAATGGTCATCGACAGGGTGCCAGTTTTCGGGTCCAGCAGACGACCGGTACGGGAACGACCGCCTTCCACGAAGTATTCAACGGAGTAACCACGGCTGAACAGCTCGCCGAGGTATTCACGGAACACGGTGGAATAGAGCTTGTTGCCCTTGAAGGTACGACGAATAAAGAACGCGCCCAGACGACGGAAAATCGGGCCGGCTGGCCAGAAGTTCAGGTTGATGCCCGCGGCGATATGCGGCGGCACCAGCCCCTGGTGATAGAGCACGTAGGACAGCAGCATGTAGTCCATGTGGCTGCGGTGGCAGGGCACATAAACAATTTCATGGCCGTCGTGAGCCAGCTGGCGCACGCGCTCGGCGTTATTAACGTTGATCCCCTGGTACAAACGGTTCCAGGTGAAGCCCAGCACGCGATCGGTGAGGCGAATCATTTCGTAAGAGAAATTCGCGGCAATCTCTTCCATCAGGGCGACGGCATTTTGCTGCGCTTTCTCATGGGAAATTTTCTTGCTGCGTGCTTCGTCTTCCACCGCGCGCGCAATCGCTTTGGACGCCAGCAGCTTGTTGAACAAGTCCTGACGCGCAGGCAGACGCGGGCCGACGGCAGCCAGACGCTGGCGGGCAAAGTGAGTTCGTGCCACACGAGCCAGCTTCTGTGCAATAATTTTGTCGGTGCCGTGCTCGGTGGCCATGCGGCGCAGCGAAACGGACGGTGAGAAACGCACGAAGCTGTCGCGACCAAGCCAGGTCACGGCAAAGAATTTCTGGAAGCCATTCATCATGCGCAGCGGCGGGTTTACTTCGCCTTTTTCGCGGCCCGGAGAGCGTCCAAACATCACGGACACCGGCACCATCTGCACATCGAGTTCTGGGTTGCTGCGATGCAAATCCAGATAATTGTGGAACAGCTTGATAGACTCTTCTTTCGGCGTGTAATACGTAAACGCGCGCGGTCCGCCGTGAATGAACACGTAACGCGGTAGCTCGGTGCCGTCGATTTCGAGCGGCTCAAGCGGGTCCGGAAGACCATGCGCCAGACATTGGGCGCGTAAAGTCAGCAGATCTGCCTTCGAGTTATACGGCAGAACGTACATAATAGGGCGTGAAGTATCGAGTCCAAGTTCCTCAGCAGGATTTGCCGGGATAGACTTACTTTTTACCAGCACGCTTAATGGTAAATTCAGTAATTTGTAGTAAATTCGTGGCCAGCCAGACATAAACGATGTAAAGCCTCTGGTTAATCATGCAAATGCGCCGCAAGGATAACAGAAAGTGCACAGAATATCTGTTCTACCGCGTCAGGCGCGCAGTGACATTGATGCTAAATAATGTAAAAGGTTCTTTTGATGGCAAATGATACCACCGGGTTAACCCGAATCTTCAAAGCAGCAGGCTACTCCTGGAAAGGTTTTCGCGCCGCATGGCAAAACGAAGCCGCTTTCCGCCAGGAAGGCATTGCTGCCGTTGTCGCCATCATTCTCGCCTGTTGGTTAGATGTGGATGCCATCACCCGAGTGTTACTGATTGGCTCAGTGCTTCTGGTGATGATAGTGGAAATTATCAACAGTGCGATTGAAGCGGTGGTTGACCGCATCGGGACGGAACGCCACGAACTGTCGGGCCGTGCAAAAGATATGGGTTCCGCCGCGGTGTTTCTGGCAATTGGTGTCGCCTTACTCACCTGGGTAACGCTGTTGTGGTCGCATTATCGATAACACCCGCAGAATTACGCAAACGTCTGGTTTTTTGTGCGTTTTGCGGTTCCAAATTCGCCATTAACTGTATATACTCACAGCATAACTGTATATACACCCAGGGGGCGGAATGAAAGCGTTAACGACCAGGCAGCAAGAGGTGTTCGATCTCATCCGGGATCACATCAGCCAGACGGGCATGCCGCCAACGCGTGCGGAAATCGCGCAGCGCTTGGGGTTCCGTTCCCCGAACGCGGCTGAAGAGCACTTGAAAGCGCTGGCACGTAAAGGCGTTCTCGAGATTGTTTCCGGCGCCTCTCGCGGCATTCGTCTTCTGGTAGAAGAAGAAACCGGTATCCCGCTAATCGGACGTGTTGCGGCGGGTGAACCCCTGCTGGCACAGCAGCATATCGAAGGCCACTACCAGGTTGACCCGGCGATGTTCAAGCCGAGCGCCGATTTCCTGCTGCGCGTCAGCGGAATGTCGATGCGTGATATCGGTATTCTCGACGGGGATTTGCTCGCAGTTCATAAAACGCAGGATGTGCGTAACGGTCAGGTCGTTGTTGCCCGTATCGACGATGAAGTGACGGTTAAGCGCCTGAAAAAACAGGGCAGCACCGTTGAGCTGTTGCCTGAAAATAGCGAGTTCTCTCCGATTGTGGTCGATCTGCGTCAGCAGAACTTCTCCATCGAAGGGCTGGCGGTTGGCGTTATTCGCAACGGCGAGTGGCTGTAACGGGCTTTAGACATCCTCAATAATTCACATGGCTTTCAGGCGTCCATCGCCAGCACATTAGCCACGTAATCTTTGACGGGAAGAGTGGCGCTATTCTGGCGCCACTTCGTTTTACGTATTCACAATCACAGGTTTTCTCATGTCGCTCTTCACCACTGCAGACAAGGCATTGTGGCGTCTCGCGCTGCCGATGATTTTCTCAAATATCACCGTGCCGCTGTTAGGTCTGGTGGATACGGCGGTCATCGGTCATCTTGATAGTCCTGTTTATCTCGGCGGCGTGGCGATCGGTTCCATGGCGACCAGTTTCCTGTTCATGCTGTTGTTGTTCCTGCGCATGAGCACCACCGGCCTCACCGCACAAGCCTACGGCGCTAAAGACCCGGTACGTCTGGCTCGCGCGCTGGTGCAGCCTTTGCTGCTGGCGCTGGGGGCAGGCCTGGTGATTGTTGTGCTCCGCACCCCTCTGATTGACCTGGCGCTGCATATTGTCGGCGGCAGCGATGCCGTCCTGGAACAGGCGCGGCGTTTCCTCGAAATCCGTTGGTTAAGTGCCCCTGCGTCCCTGGCAAACCTGGTTCTGCTCGGCTGGCTGCTCGGTGTACAGTACGCGCGCGCGCCGGTGATTTTGCTGGTGGTCGGCAACGTCTTAAACATCGTGCTCGATTTATGGCTGGTGATGGGCCTGCATATGAACGTGCAGGGCGCAGCGTTGGCGACGGCATGTTCCGAATACGCGACATTTTTCATTGGCTTGCTGATGGTGCGGCGCGTGCTGCACCTGCGCGGTATATCGCTGGAGATGCTCAAAGAGGCCTGGCGAGGCAATATCCGCCGCCTGCTGGCGTTGAATCGCGACATCATGCTGCGCTCGCTGCTCCTGCAGCTCTGTTTTGGTGCGCTCACGGTATTTGGCGCACGGCTGGGCAGCGATATCGTCGCCGTGAATGCGGTGCTGATGACGATGCTTACCTTCACCGCTTACGCGCTGGATGGTTTTGCCTATGCGGTGGAAGCGCATTCCGGGCAGGCTTACGGCGCGCGGGATGACAGCCAGCTGTTAGACGTCTGGAAAGCGGCCTGCCGTCAGTCCGGAATTGTTGCTCTGGCCTTTGCGCTGATTTATTCCGTGGCGGGGGAGCACATCGTCGCCATGCTGACATCGATTACCCAACTGCGCGAGCTGGCCGATCGCTATGTTATCTGGCAGGTGGTTTTACCGGTGATCGGCGTGTGGTGTTATCTGCTCGACGGCATGTTTATCGGCGCGACGCGCGGGGCGGAAATGCGTAACAGCATGGCGGTGGCGGCTGCCGGTTTTGCCCTCACGCTGTTGACGGTACCGGTGTTGGGCAATCACGGATTATGGCTGGCGCTGGCGGTGTTCCTGGCGCTGCGCGGGCTGTCTCTGGCGTGGATTTGGCGACGTCACTGGCAGCAAGGAACCTGGTTTTCGTAACGGCTTAATTTCACCCGGTGGTTAAAGATTCTGAATAATCCCCGGATGGCGAAATGCTTACCTATACTCTTTATCACGTCCAGCAGAAAACGGTGTTAACGGACGATGTATCTTCACTCTGCACCACCGAACTGATGAGGAAAAGATCATGAATAAAGACGAAGTCGGCGGCAACTGGAAACAGCTGAAAGGTAAAGTGAAAGAGAAATGGGGTAAGCTCACCGATGATGACTTTACGGTTATCGAAGGTAAGCGCGACCAGCTGGTCGGGAAAATCCAGGAACGTTACGGTTACGCGAAAGATCAGGCCGAGAACGAAGTGAAAGACTGGGAAACCCGCAACGATTACCGCTGGTAACCAAACGCACTACCCGTGCGTACAAGGAAGTACACCCCTCGGGGCGGCTTAAGGCCGCCCACTCTTTTTTCTGGGGCTTACTTCTGACCAGGTTTTCGTTTGATTTGAATCGTATGGTCATGACCGCAGCAGTCCTGCGTGCGGCAAGCTTCCACTTCGACACATCCTGAGCACAGCCCATGCGCCTCAATCACATTATGACGCAGCGCAAACCCCATGCGGGCTGCCAGCGTATGCATAATGTCTTCCACTCCGTCAGCCGCTTCTTCCTTCACCACGCCACAGCGATCGCAAATAAACATCGCCGACGTATGCGACGGTTTATCAAACAGATGGCACAGCACATAGCTATTGGTCGATTCCACCTTATGCACAAACCCTTGCTCGAGTAAAAACTCCAGCGCGCGATAAACGGTGGGCGGTTTCGCCTGCGGCTCACTGACTTTCAGCAGGTCCAGCAGGTCGTACGCGCTGATTGCACCTTGCTGCAGCGTCATCAGGCGTAATACTTCGAGGCGTTGCGGTGTCAGACGAACGCCACGTTGTGCGCAAAGCCTTTCGGCCTGCACGAGCATGTCTTGTGGAGTGGTCTGGTCCATAGGCGCCTCGAATCGGGTGTAAAGTAAACGCCTACTTTATCATGTTATGGCCGAAACGCCGATAACCTGCAGGGTATGCTATACCTGACGCATCACTACCTGAGGGAACACCATGAAAAGACCAGACTGTATTCGACACTGGCGCGAGCTGGAAGAGCCTGATAACGCCGGTTATCCCGATAGCAAAGAGCTGTTTTCCGTTGGCGCGCCGCTGGCTCGCAAGCTGGGCCTGATGCGCCTTGGCATTCACCACGAACGTCTTTCACCCGGCCGACGTACCTCCTATCCCCACGCCGAAAGCGATGAAGAAGAGTTTATCTACGTGATTGAAGGCCGTCCTCAGGCGTGGATCAACGGCTACCTCTGGCAGCTGGAACCGGGCGACAGCGTGGGATTCCCGTCAGGTACCGGGGTCTGCCACACTTTCATCAATAATACTGAGGAAGAGGTGGAGTTACTGGTCGTCGGTGAAGTGAATAAAAAGCACAACCGGATATATTATCCGCTGAATCCAGAGTATGCCGCGACCCGCCAGGACCGATGGGTGGACCATCCGCCACAGTTTTTTGGTCCACACGACGGGAAACCTTCACGGAAATAACAATCTCTTCTATAAATAGTGAGGGGCGACGCATATTCCAACGTTATCACAGCGCCCCTTAACTCAAATCACCCTAATTGGCTGCTTTTTACATCGTTATTCACAGCAATAGATCGACCCTTTTCGGCGGATAACTGAAAGGGGATTAACGTTCATCTGCAAATAACGAGCATACCGTGAAAAAAAATATCAAATATTCTGTGGTGTCTGCGGCTGTCTCCCTGTTTATGGCAAATCAGGCGGGAGCGGCCAATACGTGGTCAGAGGCAAGAAATGATGCAATGGGGGGAACCGGCGTGGCGTCGGCGAACTATGGGAGTGCGGTGCTAATCAACCCCGCGCTGCTGGCGAAGTCACAACCGGATGATGATGTCTCTGTCGTTATTCCATCTGTGGGAGCGCAGATTACCGACAAAGACAATCTTCGTGATCAAATTGATGATATCAGCAATGAGATCGACCACTACAAAAGCGTACTCGATAACCTGACGCCGCAAGGGATCCTGATGGATCCTGGCGGTACATTAAATCAGTTCCAGAGTGCCGCGGGGGACCTGGCCGGGCAGCTGGACGATCTGCGTGGCAAAACGGCGCGGGCAAATGCTGGCGCAGGGATCGCGGTGAGCGTGCCGACCTCGGCGGTCTCGCTGGCGTTCGTTACCAAAGCCTACGCCCATGCTCGGGTCAGTTCGAACATCGATCAGAGCGATATCGACTACCTGCGCAACATTCAGAACTCTGACGCGTTTGCCGCCACCCAGGCAGCCAATGCGGTGCTGAACGGTAGCGATCAGATAACCAATAATCTGAACTCCACTGCGTCGGGGAAAGGGGCGATTGTGTCCGATTACGGCATCGCTATTGCGCGTAAGTTTGATGTCGGCGGCGTGCCGGTGTCGCTCGGTGTGACGCCGAAACTGCAACAAACCTGGCTCTACAACTACACCACGTCTATCGACAATTATCACAGCGATGACTGGAAGAACAGTAAGTACCGTAACGACGACACCGGTTTTAACGTCGATGCGGGTATCGCGGCGGACTTTGGTGAAAACTGGACTGTTGGCCTGAGCGGGCAGAACCTGATGTCTCGCGATATCGACACCAAAGACGTGCGGATCAAGAACAACGCGACCGGCGTGACCACCAACTACAAAGACACGTATCAAATCCGACCGTTGGTGACTGCGGGCGTGGCGTGGCATACCGATTTACTGACGCTGACCGCCGACGGCGACCTGACGGAAACCAAAGGCTTCAAAACCGAAGACGATTCGCAATACGTCGGCGTCGGGGCGGAAGTGACGCCATTGAACTGGCTGGCGGTGCGTGCGGGTTACCGTGCGGACGTCAAAGGCAACGACAGCAACGTCTTCACCGCGGGTGTGGGCTTCGCACCAATGGACACGGTGCATGTCGACCTGATGGGACTGTACGGCGAAGACCAAACCTGGGGGGCAGGGGTGCAGTTAGGCCTGACGTTCTGACAATCGCGGAGGCCATGCGCCTCCGCTTTTTCTTTGTGCTATAGTAGCGCCCCATTTTCCACCGGATGCTCAATACGTCGCCATGCTGCCAGAAACACAATCCTCCGCTTATCCTGCGCACCGTTTCTCCATCGCACCGATGCTCGACTGGACGGACAGGCATTGTCGTTACTTCCTGCGCCTGTTGTCCCGCCATACGCTGCTGTACACCGAAATGGTGACCACCGGGGCGATTATTCATGGCAAAGGTGATTACCTGGCGTACAGCGAGGATGAACATCCGCTGGCTCTACAGCTGGGCGGTAGCGATCCGGCTGCACTGGCGCATTGCGCGAAGCTTGCGGAAGAACGCGGCTACGACGAAATTAACCTCAACGTCGGCTGCCCGTCTGACCGCGTACAGAACGGCATGTTTGGCGCCTGCCTGATGGGCAATGCGCAGCTGGTTGCCGACAGCGTTAAAGCGATGCGTGACGTAGTGTCGATTCCGGTGACGGTCAAAACCCGTATCGGCATTGATGATCAGGACAGCTACGAATTCCTCTGCGATTTCATCAACACCGTGTCCGGTAACGGCGAATGCGAGATGTTCATTATCCACGCGCGTAAAGCCTGGCTTTCCGGTCTCAGCCCGAAAGAAAACCGTGAAATTCCACCGCTGGATTATCCTCGCGTTTATCAGCTCAAGCGTGACTTCCCGCACCTGACGATGTCGATTAACGGCGGCATCAAATCGCTGGCCGAAGCCAACGAGCATTTGCAGCACATGGACGGCGTAATGGTGGGCCGCGAGGCGTATCAGAATCCGGGTATTCTGGCGTCAGTCGACCGTGAAATTTATGGCGTTGAAGGCGTCGATCCGGATCCGGTAGACGTCGTTCGCGCTATGTATCCCTACATCGAACGAGAGCTGAGCAACGGCACTTATCTCGGCCACGTGACGCGTCACATGCTGGGTCTGTTCCAGGGCATTCCGGGCGCACGCCAGTGGCGTCGCTACCTCAGTGAAAACGCACATAAAGCGGGTGCCAATATCGACGTGCTCGAACAGGCACTCCAGCTGGTGGCGTATAAGCGTTAAGAAATACGCTAAAAGTTAGTCTGATTGACCACGCCTCGCAGAGCTCTGCGGGGCGTTTTCGTTTTAAATCAATGGAATATGTTTTGGCATGATTTTTGTAATGGTAAAGGCAGTGGGTTATTTTTTAAGGGGAAAAGCCATGCTGGAACTGTTATTTATCATCGGATTCTTTGTGATGTTGCTGGTTACCGGCGTCTCCGTGCTGGGCATTCTGGCAGCGATAGTGGTCGCGACCGCGCTGATGTTCGTCGGTGGCCTGTTTGCCCTGATGATCAAATTGTTGCCGTGGCTGCTGCTTGCCGTCGCCGTGGTGTGGATTATTCGGGCGGTCAAAACGCCGAAGGTCCCGGCGTATCGACGTAACGATCGCTGGCGCTATTAAGGGTTTGCGGTGTGCGTCACAACCTGAGAAAGGCAGCGTAGGCAGTAAGTCATAAATCTGTCATTCTTAGCGCGATAACGAATTCATCGCGCTGTACCCTACATACAGCGAACGATAAAAAAAGGGCTTCCGAAAGGAAGCCCTAATAATTTCTGCGCTGGCTGAATTACGGCAGCAGCAAACTCGACCCTTGTGTTGCCCGGCTTTCCAGCGTTTCATGCGCTTTTTGCGCATCGTGCAACGCAAATTTCTGGCTATCAGCCACGTCTACTTTAATCACGCCGCTGGCGATCAGCGAAAACAGCTCGTTGCTGGCTTCCTCTAACTCTTCGCGGGTGGTGATATAACCCTGAAGGGAAGGGCGGGTGGCGAACAGCGAACCTTTCTGATTCAGAATACCCAGATTTACGCCAGTGACCGCGCCGGAGGAATTACCAAAGCTGACCATCAGTCCACGTCGCTGCAGGCAATCGAGCGATGCTTCCCAGGTGTCTTTTCCCACCGAGTCATACACCACGCGCAGCTTTTTGCCGTTCGTTATCTCTTTCACGCGCTCCACCAGGTTTTCTTCCCGATAGTTAATCACCTGCCAGGCGCCGGCCTGTAACGCGCGCTGCGCCTTTTGCGCCGAGCCAACGGTACCAATCAACTGAGCACCCAGGGCTTTCGCCCACTGGCAGGCGATCAGCCCCACGCCCCCGGCCGCCGCGTGGAACAGGAACGGTTCGTTCGGCTTAATTTCATAGGTTTTACGCAGCAGGTAGAACACCGTCAGCCCTTTGAGGAAAGAGGCGGCGGCTTGCTCATAGGAAATCGCGGCGGGCAGAATGGCGGCTTTATCGGCAGGCACGTTGTGGACAGAGCTGTAAGCGCCGAGCGATGACTGGGCGTAGACCACGCGGTCACCCGCTTTGATGTGCCTCACGCCGCTGCCGACTTTGCTGACCACGCCTGCGGCTTCCGTTCCCAGACCGCTCGGCAAAGAGGGCGGCGGATACAGTCCGCTGCGGATATAGGTGTCGATATAGTTAATGCCGATGGCCTTGTTTTCCACCTGGATCTCGTTCTCTTTCGGATCCACTGGGGTAAATTCCACGGCGTTGAGTACGTCAGGCCCACCGTGCTGATGAAATTCTATTCGCGTTGCCATGCATCCTCCGTACATATCGTTTAGTAGGGGCATCAGACATCAGATATGATAATCTTACGACCCACTCTTTAACCCGGTAACTCCATTCACTATGGCAGGAAATAAACCCTTCAACAAACAACAGACTGAGCCACGTGACCGCGATCCAATGGTCTCCGGGCTGAAAGTACCCCCGCACTCGATTGAAGCGGAACAGTCGGTGTTGGGCGGTTTAATGCTGGATAACCAACGCTGGGATGACGTCGCCGAACGCGTCGTCGCAGAAGATTTTTACACCCGCCCGCACCGCCATATTTTTACCGAAATGGCGCGTTTGCAGGAAAAAGGCAGCCCGATTGACCTGATTACGCTCGCGGAATCGCTTGAGCGGGAAGGGCAACTGGACAGCGTGGGCGGCTTCGCCTATCTGGCTGAATTGTCGAAAAACACCCCAAGTGCGGCGAATATCAGCGCTTATGCGGATATCGTGCGCGAACGTGCGGTTGTGCGTGACATGATTTCGGTGGCGAATGAGATAGCCGAAGCCGGTTTTGACCCCCAGGGCCGTACCAGTGAAGACCTGCTGGATTTGGCCGAAAGCCGGGTGTTCAAAATCGCGGAAAGCCGTGCCAATAAAGACGAAGGCCCTAAAAATATCGCCGAGGTGCTCGACGCCACCGTGGCGCGTATCGAGCAGCTTTTCCAGCAGCCGCACGACGGCGTGACGGGCGTGAACACCGGTTATGACGATCTGAATAAAAAGACCGCCGGTTTGCAGCCGTCGGATTTGATTATCGTTGCGGCGCGTCCGTCGATGGGTAAAACGACATTTGCGATGAACCTCGTCGAAAACGCGGCGATGTTGCAAGATAAGCCCGTGCTTATCTTCAGTCTCGAAATGCCCTCCGAACAGATTATGATGCGTTGCCTGGCGTCGCTGTCACGCGTCGACCAGACCCGTATTCGTACCGGTCAGCTTGATGATGAAGACTGGGCGCGGATTTCAGGCACCATGGGCATTCTGCTCGAAAAACGTAATATCTACATCGATGATTCCTCCGGCCTGACGCCGACGGAAGTACGCTCCCGCGCGCGCCGTATCGCCCGCGAACATGGCGGCATTGGCCTGATCATGATCGACTACCTGCAGCTGATGCGCGTGCCGTCGTTGTCGGACAACCGTACCCTGGAAATTGCCGAAATTTCACGCTCACTCAAGGCGTTAGCGAAAGAGCTTCATGTGCCGGTGGTGGCACTGTCGCAGCTTAACCGTTCCCTGGAGCAGCGTGCCGATAAGCGTCCGGTCAACTCCGACCTGCGTGAATCCGGCTCCATCGAGCAGGATGCCGACTTAATCATGTTCATCTACCGTGATGAGGTTTATCACGAGAACAGCGACCTGAAAGGCATCGCCGAAATCATTCTGGGTAAACAGCGTAACGGCCCGATCGGTACCGTTCGCCTGACGTTCAACGGACAGTGGTCGCGCTTTGATAATTATGCGGGCCCGCAATACGACGACGAATAAATCTCCGTCATCCTTCGCGCTGCTGGTGCGTTGACTGCGCTCGCTCGCCCCGGTCGCTTAGTTGACTAAGCTCCCGGGGACTCGCGGGCTTGTCGCCTTCCCGCAACACGAATGATTTAGGAGATTCGCTAATTAAGGAATTCAAATGCAAGCGGCAACTGTAGTCATTAACCGCCGCGCTCTGCGACACAATCTGCAACGCCTGCGCGAACTGGCTCCCGCCAGTAAGCTCGTTGCGGTCGTGAAAGCGAACGCTTACGGACACGGTCTTCTGGAGACCGCGCGAACGCTCCCCGACGCCGATGCCTTTGGCGTCGCTCGCCTGGAAGAGGCCCTGCATCTGCGTGAGGGCGGCATTACCCAGCCAGTTCTGCTGCTGGAAGGTTTTTTCAATGCCAGCGATCTGCCGCTGATTTCTGCTCAGGGTTTCCACACTGCGGTGCACAATCCCGAACAGCTGGAAGCGCTGGAGCAGGCTGATTTACCTGAGCCGATCACCGTCTGGATGAAGCTGGATACCGGTATGCACCGCCTGGGCGTGCGCCCGGAAGAAGCGAATGCGTTTTATCAGCGTCTGAGCCAGTGCAAAAATGTGCGCCAGCCGGTGAATGTGGTCAGCCACTTTGCCCGTGCGGACGAGCCAGAATGCGGTGCGACCGAAAAACAGCTCGATATTTTTCTGACCTTCACCGAAGGCAAACCGGGGCAGCGGTCAATTGCCGCCTCCGGTGGGATTCTGCTGTGGCCACAGTCGCATTTTGACTGGGTGCGTCCGGGGATCATTCTGTACGGCGTATCGCCACTCGAGAATAAACCCTGGGCCGACGATTTTGGCTTCAAACCGGTGATGTCGCTGACGTCTAACCTGATTGCCGTGCGTGAGCACAAAGCGGGTGAACCGGTGGGCTACGGCGGTACCTGGTCGAGCGAACGCGACACCCGGCTCGGCGTGGTCGCCATGGGCTACGGGGACGGTTATCCGCGCGCCGCGCCGTCTGGCACACCGGTGCTGGTGAATGGCCGGGAGGTAACGATTGTCGGTCGCGTGGCAATGGACATGATTTGCGTCGATTTGGGCCCGGAATCCACCGATAAGGCGGGTGATCCGGTCATTTTGTGGGGCGAAGGGCTGCCGGTTGAACGCATTGCTGAAATAACAAAAGTGAGTGCTTACGAACTTATCACGCGCCTGACTTCACGGGTTGCGATGAAATATCTCGACTGAAATGCCTCGTTTCACCCTTTTCGCTACGGAGAGGGTGAACGCCTCTGGTTGCTTTCCCTTAACATCCTCTCGATCTTCCCACGTATCCGGTTTATTGTGTTTATCCCTGCCCTGTATGACATCTGGAGAATCATCGCGTGTTTCAGAACGTTGACGCCTACGCTGGCGATCCCATCCTTTCGCTGATGGAAAAATTCAAAGAAGATCCCCGTAGTGACAAAGTGAATCTCAGCATCGGCCTTTATTACAACGAAGATGGGATTATCCCGCAATTACAAGCCGTTGCCGAAGCCGAAGCGCAGCTGAATGCGCAGCCGCACGGGGCGTCGGTGTACTTGCCGATGGAAGGGTTAAACGCCTACCGTAACGGGATTGCGCCGCTGCTGTTTGGCGCTGACCATCCGGTTCTGCAACAAAAACGCGTGGCGACCATCCAGACGCTCGGCGGTTCGGGTGCGCTGAAAGTCGGGGCAGATTTCCTGAAAAATTACTTCCCGGGTTCAAATGTATGGGTCAGTGACCCAACCTGGGAAAACCACATCGCCATATTTGAAGGCGCTGGATTCGAAGTAAGTACTTACCCTTGGTTTGATAATCAGACTAATGGCGTGCGTTTCGAGGCGCTGCTGGAAAAACTGAATACGCTGCCTGAAAAAGACATCGTGCTGCTGCATCCGTGTTGCCACAACCCAACCGGCGCTGACCTCACCAACGCCCAGTGGGATGCCGTAACGGAAGTGCTGAAAGCGCGCAACCTGATCCCGTTCCTCGACATTGCCTATCAGGGCTTTGGTGCAGGTATGGAAGAAGATGCGTACGCTATCCGCACCATTGCCAGCGCCGGTCTGCCGGTGCTGGTCAGCAACTCATTCTCCAAAATCTTCTCGCTGTACGGCGAGCGTGTGGGCGGCTTGTCCGTGGTCTGTGAAGACAGCGAAACCGCAGGGCGCGTGCTGGGCCAGCTGAAAGCGACCGTGCGCCGTAACTACTCCAGCCCACCGAATTTCGGTGCGCAGGTCGTGTCGGCTGTGCTGAACAACGCTGAGCTGAAAGCCTCGTGGCTGGCCGAAGTTGAAGCCATGCGTAGCCGCATCCTGGAGATGCGTCAGGCGCTGGTAAACGTGCTGAAGCAGGAGATGCCAGACGGTAATTTTGACTACCTGCTGCAACAGCGCGGCATGTTCAGCTATACAGGCCTGAGCGCCGCTCAGGTTGAGCGTTTGCGCGAAGAGTTTGGCGTATACCTGATTGCCAGCGGCCGTATGTGCGTGGCGGGCCTTAATTCCCGTAACGTGCAGCGCGTGGCGCAGGCGTTTTCCGCTGTAATGTAAGTACTCACTTACTTTTGGCTCTCTCACCGCGGGAGAGCCAAGTCTCACCCTGTAGGGCGAGTTTTTTCGTGAGTGTGATCATCACCTTTTTCTATGACATTCCTTCCAGATATTCCTTTCCTTCATTACCTTTCGCGGTTATGGTCAGAATGCTTTTTTGACTTTCCATTCGCTTTTTAGTGATAACAGTCGGATTTTTAGGGATAAATATGCGCAAGGTTTCATTAGCGCTCAGCGCTATCTGCTTGTTGTTTACGATAAACAGCACCGTTGTTGACGCTCATGCGTCGTCGCCATCTCCGCTTTATATTGGCACAAATGTCGCGAAGCTCGCCGAACAGGCGCCGATCCACTGGGTTTCCGTGGCACAGATTGAAAACAGTCTGCTGGGCCGGGCACCCATGTCCGTCGGATTTGATATTGATGATACCGTGCTGTTCTCAAGCCCAGGCTTCTGGCGCGGTAAAAAAACCTTTTCCCCTGACAGTGAAGACTACCTGAAGAACCCGGAATTCTGGGAAAAGATGAACAACGGCTGGGATGATTTCAGCATCCCGAAAGAGGTGGCACGTGCGTTGATTGCGATGCACGTCAAACGCGGCGACAGCATTTATTTCGTCACTGGCCGCAGCCAGACCAAAACCGAAACCGTCAGCAAAACGTTGCAGGACGACTTCCTGATCCCGGCCGCCAACATGAATCCGGTCATTTTTGCCGGCGACAAAGCCGGACAGAACACCAAGGTTCAGTGGTTGAAAGAGAAGAATATCAAAGTCTTCTACGGTGATTCCGACAATGATATCACCGCCGCCCATGACATTGGCGCGCGCGGCATCCGCGTATTACGGGCTTCAAACTCCACCTACAAACCTCTGCCAAACGCCGGGGCGTACGGGGAAGAAGTCATCGTCAACTCCGAGTACTGACAGCAAAAAAACGGCAATCCCAGAGGTTGCCGTTTTTTTAATCAGAACCGTTTCCCCTTTCCGCCGACTTGTTGCACACTAAGAAAAGACTCATTTCGCGTTCCTTCAGGGGGAATAAAGATGACCATTTCGGAGTTGCTGCAATATTGCATGAACAAGCCAGGCGCGGAACAGAGCGTTCATAGCGACTGGAAGGCCACGCAGATTAAAGTGTCTGATGTGTTGTTCGCGATGGTGAAAGAGGTGGAGGGCCGTCCGGCGACGTCGCTCAAAACCAGTCCGGAGCTGGCAGATTTATTGCGTCAGCAGCACAGCGATGTGCGCCCCAGCCAGCATCTGAATAAAGCGCACTGGAGCACGGTGTATCTCGACGGTTCATTGCCGGATTCGCAGATTTACTATCTGGTAGATGCGTCTTATCAGCAGGCGATGGGGATGCTGACGGACGAAACCCGACAACATCTTTACGCTTCGCCCCCCAGGCCGTAGCGGCGTTGACGGCCCCTGCTCACCCCAGTCACATAGTTAGCTAAGCGCCTGGGATTCACAGGGGGTCATCTGGCGACAACCCGGTTGTCTCGGGTGAAGACATCAGAGCCTTAAAGCATTGGTTTAAGGAAGCGCGCGGTGTGAGAGGCTTCGCACTCTGCGACCGTTTCCGGCGTACCGGAGACGAGGATTTCCCCACCGCCACTGCCGCCTTCCGGGCCGAGATCGACAATCCAGTCCGCCGTTTTAATCACGTCCAGATTATGCTCGATAACCACGATGGTATTGCCCTGATCGCGCAGCTTATGCAGCACGTCCAGCAGCTGCTGGATGTCGGCAAAATGCAGGCCAGTGGTCGGTTCATCGAGGATATACAGCGTCTGCCCGGTGCCGCGTTTGGACAATTCACGCGCTAGCTTCACGCGCTGGGCTTCGCCACCGGAGAGCGTCGTCGCCGACTGGCCGAGACGAATGTACGTCAGGCCTACGTCCATCAGCGTTTGCAGTTTACGCGCCAGCGCCGGAACGGCATCAAAGAACTCACGTGCTTCTTCGATGGTCATATCCAGCACTTCGTGGATGGTCTTGCCTTTGTACTTAATCTCCAGCGTTTCACGGTTATAGCGCTTGCCTTTACACTGGTCGCACGGCACGTAGATATCCGGCAGGAAGTGCATTTCCACCTTGATAACGCCATCGCCCTGGCACGCTTCGCAGCGGCCGCCACGTACGTTAAAGCTGAAACGTCCTGGCGTATACCCACGCGCACGCGATTCCGGCACGCCCGCGAACAGTTCACGCACTGGCGTAAAGATGCCGGTGTATGTCGCCGGGTTAGAGCGCGGCGTACGGCCAATCGGGCTCTGATCGATATCGATAACTTTATCGAAATGCTCAAGGCCCGTGACATCGCGATACGGCGCAGGCTCCGCGATAGTCGCGCCGTTGAGCTGGCGCTGTGCAATCGGGAACAGCGTGTCGTTAATCAGCGTTGATTTACCGGAACCCGATACGCCTGTCACGCAGGTGAACAGGCCAACCGGCACCGTCAGCGTGACGTCTTTCAGGTTGTTGCCGCGTGCGCCGGTAAGCTTCAGTACTTTTGACGGGTCGGCAGGAACGCGATCTTTCGGCACCGCAATTTTGCGTTTACCGCTCATGTACTGGCCGGTCAACGATTCTGGTACCGCCATAATGTCTGCCAGCGTACCTTCCGCCACGACTTCGCCGCCGTGGACACCAGCGCCTGGGCCGATATCAATCACGTGGTCAGCCGCGCGAATAGCGTCTTCATCGTGCTCTACCACAATCACCGTGTTACCGAGATTGCGCAGATGGACCAGCGTGCCGAGCAGGCGTTCGTTGTCGCGCTGATGCAGACCGATTGACGGTTCATCAAGCACGTACATCACGCCCACCAGACCTGCACCAATCTGGCTTGCCAGACGGATACGCTGAGCTTCACCGCCGGAGAGCGTTTCCGCGGAGCGGGAAAGCGTCAGGTAGTTCAGGCCGACGTTGACCAGGAACTTCAGACGATCGCCAATCTCTTTCAGTACTTTTTCCGCAATCTTGGCGCGTTGCCCGGACAGCTTCATGTTCTGGAAGAAGTCCATCGCATGGCCGATGCTCATGTCTGAAATGGTTGGCAGCGGGGTGTTTTCGACAAATACATGGCGCGCTTCACGGTTCAGACGCGTGCCGTCACAGCTGGTGCAAGGTCGGTTGCTGATGAATTTCGCCAGCTCTTCGCGCACCGCGTTAGATTCGGTCTCTTTGTAGCGACGCTCCATATTATGCAGCACGCCTTCGAACGGATGGCGGCGCACGGACGTGTCGCCCCGGTCGTTCATGTATTTGAATTCAATCGACTCTTTACCTGAACCGTACAGCACCACTTTGTGCACATTGGCGTTCAGGCTGCCCCACGGAGCTTCGATATCGAATTCATAATGCTCCGCCAGCGAGCGCAGCATCTGGAAATAGTAGAAGTTACGACGATCCCAACCGCGGATTGCGCCCCCGGCAAGGGAAAGCTCCGGGTTCTGGATGATGCGGTCCGGGTCGAAATACTGCTGCACGCCGAGACCGTCACAGGTCGGGCAGGCACCGGCCGGGTTGTTGAACGAGAACAGGCGCGGTTCGAGTTCACGCATACTGTAGCCGCAAATCGGACAGGCAAAGTTGGCGGAGAACAGCAGTTCATCGGCTTTCGGATCGTCCATATCTGAGACGATCGTGGTCCCACCGGAGAGATCCAGCGCGGTTTCAAACGATTCGGCCAGGCGTTGGGCCAGATCTTCACGCACCTTGAAGCGGTCAATCACGACTTCGATGGTGTGCTTCTTCTGCAGCTCAAGCTTCGGCGGATCGGACAGGTCGCAAACCTCGCCGTCAATACGGGCGCGGATATAACCCTGACTCGCCAGGTTTTCCAGCGTTTTGGTGTGCTCACCTTTACGCTCTTTAATCACCGGAGCCAGCAGCATCAGGCGCTTGCCTTCAGGCTGTGACAACACGTTATCGACCATCTGGCTGACGGTCTGCGCTGCCAGCGGCACATCGTGATCCGGGCAGCGCGGTTCGCCCACACGGGCAAACAGCAGGCGCAGATAATCGTGGATTTCAGTGATGGTCCCGACGGTCGAACGCGGGTTGTGAGACGTTGACTTCTGCTCGATGGAAATCGCGGGCGACAGCCCTTCGATGTGGTCAACGTCAGGTTTTTCCATCAATGACAGGAACTGACGCGCATAGGCGGAGAGTGATTCAACGTAGCGCCGCTGGCCTTCGGCATACAGCGTATCGAACGCCAGCGAAGATTTACCTGACCCAGAAAGCCCGGTCACGACAATCAGTTTGTCGCGAGGGATGACGAGGTTGATGTTTTTGAGATTATGGGTGCGGGCGCCCCGAACTTCGATCTTATCCATTCACCTTTCCCGGTAGAGACTCGGAATGCCTGGTTTGTTAGAAGGACAAACGGCGGAAACGGCTAATTATGACACAGATTGACCTGAATGAATATACAGTACTGGAAACGTGCTTCAGCGCTTCGCTGCAACAACAATTGTCCACAACGGAATCCTGGAATACGGCTCGCAAACTATCAAATCGACACTTTGTAATGCTACAATCCCCCGTTTACACTATTAAGAAATGTTTTCAGGAGACACGATCATGGCCAGCAGAGGCGTAAACAAGGTGATTCTCGTCGGTAATCTGGGTCAGGACCCGGAAGTACGCTACATGCCGAGTGGTGGTGCAGTTGCCAACATTACGCTGGCTACTTCTGAATCCTGGCGTGATAAAGCGACCGGCGAAATGAAAGAGCAGACTGAATGGCACCGCGTAGTGCTGTTCGGCAAACTGGCAGAAGTGGCCGGTGAATATCTGCGTAAAGGTTCTCAGGTCTACATCGAAGGCCAGCTGCGTACCCGCAAATGGACCGATCAGGCCGGTGCTGAAAAATACACCACTGAAGTGGTTGTTAACGTGGGCGGCACCATGCAGATGCTTGGCGGCCGTCAGGGCGGCGGCGCACCAGCAGGTGGTGGTCAGCAGCAGGGTGGAAGCTGGGGTCAACCACAGCAGCCACAGGGCGGCGGCAATCAGTTCAGCGGCGGCGCGCAGTCTCGTCCGCAGCAGCAGCCAGCCGCTGCACCGGCTCCGTCTAACGAACCGCCGATGGATTTCGACGACGATATCCCGTTCTGATAATGACGCATATTGTCTGACAGAAACGTCACGCATTAAAAAAGCGCCTCCCGCAATATGAACTGCACCCCAAAAGTTGGACACCCAACTGAGTAAGGTGCAGCTTCATGAAGCATTCACTTGAATTAAAACTAGCTGTAGTAATGCACTATGTTGAAGGCAATGGTGGGCAGCGGGAAGC
>Ga0160467_100292_pt1 | contig 58271 bp, 66 predicted proteins | sample HID1972I_E11MG_FD_108221 | JGI IMG/M metagenome (GOLD analysis project Ga0160467, IMG submission 108221) | Enriched pill bug-associated microbial communities from UW Madison campus, WI, USA - HID1972I_E11 MG | ecosystem: Host-associated > Arthropoda: Insects > Digestive system > Unclassified ... | reverse complement strand
CATCAGTTTCAAGAATGATTCCATACCCTGTACCATGCTGAGGAACGTCATAATTTGTTATCAGGTTACCCTTTTGAACTAATATACCGTGCATTAATCTGTAATAGCCATCTAAAGACTTAGAGAACACTTCCTCAATATTGTCAAGAATTGAAATATAGTTGTCAAGATCGCTCATACCAAATACCGTATCCAGTGGATTACTATTTCTGTAATTGATCGGCAATCCTCCAATGTTTCTATACGTTCCTAGTAGATGTACTTCACCTCCAGCATCACTATATTTGTGAACCTCTCGATCAACAAATACGTTCCATTGTGTCACTCCGTTGACTGTATAACACTCAACAAATGCGATATATTCCCCTTGATTGTCAATGATAGGATACGCATCAAGTGGGTCTATTAGACTACTTTTTACTATATCATTACTATTATACAATAGTTCCCAAGCATTTCCATAGCTATATACATTTTCAACAATATCATAATCAATACCATCAAATAAACGCTTGTTTAATTTGTTAAGCTCTCTGACAATCTGCTCGTCACCGCTATAAGTGATTCCGTTGCCTAGTAGGTAACTTACTGCGTATTCAATCAAGCTACGAGCATACTGTAACACAACCTTGCGAGGGTCGACAGGCTTCCCTGCAAAGTATTCTAATGGTCGCTTAGTTACTATGTGGCCTTTCCCTGCTAGATAGTTTTTCTTATCTTCAATGTCTCTTATTCTCAATTGCTGACTCGTCTCATTGACAAATTCAATGAACCACAAGGCAGAGTCATATCCTTGTTCACTTATAAACCGTTCTAATTTTTCTTTATTCTTCATTATTTCTTATCTCCTCTATATTAAACATACCAGCGGTTAGCTTTAACAGCCTCTAATGCTAAAGCGGTAGATATTACTAAGTCATCATGATTCGCATTTCCTCGTTGGTTTCCAAGTTTTCCGTTTTTTTGCTCAACAAACATTTGTAATTGCTCTAGCGTTTCTTTGCTATTGATACAAATTAAGCCTTTTTCAAATTGTTCCTTAAGGTTAGATATTAAAATAGGCTTATTCGACTCTAACATTAGCCAGCCTTCTACTAGTTTTCGTTTCCCTTTTTTATCCCATGTTTTTTGACGATAGAGATTTATATATTGATAATCCTTAGATAACTTTTCAAGCAAAGGCAATCCAAAGCCGTTTCGCTCGATAGCTAAAAAGACTTGATTATAAAATCTACATAGATTGTTTAATAGTTCAGCCATTTCATAAACGCTAATTTTATTATTTGCAAACGATAGCACCTCTTCACCCTCAGCATTGATGATTGTCAACGTTGACGAGTCACCGCCAACCCCAGAAGCAACGTCACAACCACCCCAAAATTTTTGTCCACTCATTGGCAACTTGTACACGTTTAAGCCTTTGCCAATCCATTTATGTAAGTCTGCTGGCAGATTTCTTTTTAATAACTCACTATCCAATGGCTGCGGAATATAATTTAACCGCTCAACTATCATCGCTTGGTCAAAAACATAACGTGTGCCGCTTGTTACAAATGCTTGTGCTGCTGTAGCTGGAAACTCTTTATAAAAGTCTGTTTTATCACTCAACGAGCTAAGTTTCCACTCTCGCCACATTAGCATGTCTAATGTAGCATCAAGCTCATGAAGATGTTTAAGCTCATCTGTAACTAAATCAGTCTTAGACAAGCGTCTACCTTTGTTATTAGCCTTGTACCACTCGACAGCTTGATCAATTTCCGCTTTGAATTGTGTCTTATGTGCATTACTAATCCAGCCGTAGAAAAATGCTTTATAATTTGTCTTTCCCTTTTCTGACCGAGTGTATAGATCATAATAATAATTTCCTGTTCCATCTGCTGTTGACTCAATAACGATTCGTGATTCAGTATTCTTGCTCAAACTTTGCGTAACACTTGTCAATAGTTTAGCCTGGTCTAACTCATAAAAAGCGAATTCAGACAATAGAACGTATTGAAATGTACTACCTCTACCTACGTTTTCAGAAGGAACTGAGACGATGATTCTGCTGCCATTTGAAAGCACTAGCTCATCTCGATTGTCTCTTGTTGTAGTTGGAAAGTAAGAATATTTTTCACGTGGTAGATTGTCATTCATACGCTTTAGTCGATTAAATAGCTCTGTTACACCTTTGTTATCTAGCGACACAATCAAGTAACTTGTATTTGCTTTATTTAGTGCTTGCCACAAACAATAAGCTAATGAAATCGTACTAAAACCTATCTGACGAGATTTCAAAATCTGATTGAATTTACTCATATTAAAAACAAAATCCCTTTGCTCTGAATTCAGAACGAAGGGAACTAAATCACCGTAGTTATCTACAATCCTCACGAATTCCTCACAAAACACAATAAAATCGCTCATAATCTTATCAAACTTTGCTTTCTTGCTGTCTTTCTTACCTCTGCTACTTACATTCTGTTTTCTCGTTGAAGTCGCTAACATTATTCATCATCCTCGTATTCTTCAAACACATATGTATAATAATTCTGTGCTTGCTTGTGTGCTTGTTCGATAATCGTTTGTATTTTAACCATCATTTCGATGTCTTTAGTTGTAGCGTTGTCAGACATAACACGTTGCTTTGCTTTGTTGTACATAGCTTCTAAGTCACCAGCTTGCTTTGATTGCAATACAAGTGCTGTGATATGCTTAAAATCTTCCGATTGTTCCCATGTCTTGAAGTAATCTAAGTTACCTGATTTCAATTTCATTCTTTTTACTAGTTCAGCTTCATTTTTTGGAATATTAGTATCTTTTGGATGCCACAGGTTGAAACGATATTTTACGTACATTCTACGTTTCGCTGATAGCTGTCTCATCACATCATATATTGTATAATTTTCATTCATTTTTCTTTCTCCTTATTCTAAATATAAAAAAGCAACCTTATTTAAGGCTGCTAGTGGTAAAACTATTCATTTCTTTTGAGTGTGTCTGTTTTAAGCATGAGCACGAACTTTTTTCGTTTTTGAATACTTTCTAGTTCTTGCTTTTAAGCTTTCATTACTTACATCCCAAGGCGTGCAAATTATAAGATCACCCTCATGTTCTACATCATAAGGAATATCTTTATTTTTTTCTGCTAGTATTAATTCTCTATATTCCAATAACTCATTAATTTGTATTTGCTCATGCTTAATGAATTGTTCTACTATTTTATCTCTAATTTTAAGTATAGTATCATCTTTACATCCTGCAATTAGCGACTGTTCGCCTGTGCTATTGCCATTAAACGCATATGTTTGTTCATAATACTTATTGCTATATTCAGTGTCGATAAAATCATAATACAGCGTTCTGAACTGCCTTAATTCTTTAGCAGACATATTCTTAAAGGTATCTATCTCTATTAAAACTAAATCTTGTTGTTGTGCTGGATCTTCAAATATGATTCCTTTGTAACGATTTTTAATAATTTCGTACTTCTTATCTTTTCTTATTTCATTTTCCTGTTCTCTTACTTTTTTATCAGCACGCTCTTGAGCTTCTTCGATTAATTTAGCAACTCTCGCAATAGATGTTTCATTTCCTTCTGGATTGTTTCTACTAAAACCACGAATAGCATTGAGTCTTGCATCTGCTTTAACTCTAAATTCTTTATTATCTTTCTCCTTAATATATATATCATAATCAGCAGATGTTAACTTTGAATCTTTTACATACCAATTTCCATAGTTTGTAACACTGTCTTTTACTGTATCTATGGTTGATTCATCGTTTATATTAGTCTCATTAACCGATTCTTTGACTTCGGAACCATGTTCAATACTTTTATTTTCATCTACAACCTTACCACCTAGTAACCACCTCGTGGGATGCTGTTTATAATTACCGTTACCATCAATGTACTTTTCACCTACTACACAATGAATTAACCCTTCATTTTGCAACTCATCTAAATGTGTCTTCGCTGTTTTATAATCGCAATTGAGTATAGTAGCCCAACCATCAATTGACTGATTCATTTGCTTATCTTTTTGGTGTGCAATAAAACACAAAATGTACAATTTATGAGTGTCGTCCGTCACATCTAATATAGAAGCATCAGCAGACAGATACCCTTTTTCATATCCAATCTCTTGAAAACTAATAACTAACACATCATCATTTTTAGCTGTCTTTTTATCGGTAACATCTACATTTATAGATATTACATTTTTATTTTGCATGGAAATCAGTATACTGCGAATCTTCTTCATATTTCCAGTTGTATTATTGCCCTCTACTGTATACAACGTTTGTAGTTTATAAATTGTATTGAGTGTAATTATTACTTTATCGTCATAGTTTGATTTACGTTTCGCTAACAATATGTAAAAATACAACTCGATCACACTTAGTTTATATGTACCGCTTCTTAATAACGAATTGTAAATGGTAACACTGGGGGTATACTCTTTCTTCTTTGTTTGATTACTTGACACTTAAAAACTCCTTTGCTGATTGATTACATTAATCATGTGTTGTGAGATGATGGTTTTGAACTTGGCTTTTACGGAAGCGAAAGCGACAAACTAACTGAGCGTAGCGGAATCATCACTCTTGTATAGTTAGTTTGTATAGTTAATTTATATAGTTAAGTTATAAAGCCCCCCTATTTCTAATAGAATTCTATTAATTATTCCTATCAGGATAATAAATTCTATTAGTTTCTCCAAGAAGGCTATATTTTTCTATTAGTTTTTCCTAGTAGCAATACTAAATTATATTAGCTTTTCCTAAAGACTTATACTCTGCTATACCTTTTTGCAACTCTGCTGTAATGAGAAATAGCCAAAATTCTAATTTCGTTTTAGGATGAAGCGCATATGTTATAGGGTTACTGTGCTTATTAGATACTAGATAGTTTTTTAGCTTGCGATCATAGCAGTAAAAATAACTCTGTTTCATTTTTGTATTCTCCTTATAAGAACTCATATTTATCAGATTCGAATTGGATTAGAGCATCGGCTGTCAACTTTATATTATTGATAGCATGAGCGTTAATGTCTCCAGCCTCCGTCAATTCAAAGTAGCTACCATTAGATAACGTAATTTTAACTGCACCGTCTTCAGCTTCGATTTCGTAAGTCTTTGCTTGCATATGTATTTTGCTGTTTTCTGATTTTAATAAAACTTCATTATCTTTAAGTCTTAGAGAACGCTCACGGCCGTAGTTTGAAGAAAAATAAAACATATCGTAACTTCCATCAGGCTTAATGGTGAATCCTCGTCCGCTCATAGCCTGACCCTCCAAATCTGGGGAAATTGGATTATCGCTATCGAACTTTTTTTGTCCGTCACCTTCACCAAGCGCAGTCACAGGAAACGCATCTACTCCTGAGCCAGCGAATGTTGCGTGTCTCTTTACTCTAGTTAAGTTTATTTTTTTTATATTTTCAGGCTCATTGAGCATGATTTCTTCTGTAACTCCCCATTTTTCAGAAGTTAAGTGATAAACAAAAATTGAATTCCCTACCCCTTCATTTGCTACCGCTTCATAAACAGGAATAAAAAAATCAGCTGTAATTTCAACACACGAAAGATCAAGATGCCCAGATGCTTGTTTCATGTTTGCACCATATGTTAGAAACAAATTTCTTGCATCGCCATAATATCTATCCGTAGGCTTAAAATGTAGCCAGTTGTTAGTAAATTGAGCATATGCTAAACCATTTTCATCGAATCCGTACTTAGCGATAGCCAGTTCATCGCCTTTCTCAGCATGAGATTGAAAGAGATTTTTAGCAATTTCAGTTATTTTATCAAAACTTCTGTCGTTCTGTTCTTGAAAACGTATCTTTAAATTTATAATTAGATTTTTGTCACCACTAAAAAAATAAGCCTCTCCGTCTAACACTATTAGTTTATCTTTAGTGCTTTCTTCGCTTACACGATAACTTGTTTCTTCAAATTTTATGCTAGTCGCTGTATCTACAGCTATGTAATGCTCATGTAAATTTGTAGCACTTACTGCTAAACTCATTTGCTCACTTCTCCCATTTTCTTGTTAATTGTTATCTTGATACGTGTTAATAAAATATGTATATTTAGATATCTTATCTTCCGTAAAATGGACATGTCCGTTCTCGAACTTTGAAATCATTGAAGGTGAATAATCTAAATACTCAGCTATCTCTCTTAACCGAATATTCTTTCTCATTCGAGTTATCTTATAATCGAACGGACTTAATTGCTGTGTCGTCATTTTAATCTTTCCTTTCGTATAAGAGGGGAAAAGCCCCTCATTTTATTTTGTATTTTTAAGTATTATTAGTCCTTCAGAACAAGCTGAGCGACCTTTTTAGGGCTTGCAACATATAGCGTAGCTTCTGCTACTACAAAGCCCTCTACAGCGTCTCCCGTCTTGCCTAGCGCCTCAAATTGTGGTTGACGTAGATAGTCAATTTCTAAGTCGTTAACATCAAAAATTGTTAGTTTATTTTGAGCAGCATGAGGTGTTAGAAGCAAGGAAATCACACCGTAACTAGTTTGAATGCTATTAACCACTAAGCCGAATTCGGACTCCTTAGCTGTATAAAAATAAGCATCTTTATACAGTTCGTCAATTTGTTCTTTAATGGTAGAGTTAACTAGTCCAATGTAAGAACCTGAACCGTTCTTCAGCCATAACTTTTTCAACGTTTCAACAATATCAGCTTCCGATACTTTAAGTGGTGTAGTTGATTCTACAATGTTGTCACTGTCTACCCAATTTTCAATTCCCTGTAATCTGCGTTTGAATGGTGTAGTTGAGCCGTCATTTTTCACGCCTGACACTAAACGCTTTTCCATATTTATTTTTAACTCTAGTAGTCGATCATTAACCTCTTTAGCAAAATGATTAGAAATCTCATTGCCTGACATTGCTGCTACAGTTCCTGAAATTTGGGCACCTTTTTGAAACACCTCACAAATATTGTTAAGTGTTGCACGTTGCGATTCGTAGAATTGAATATCTTTATTACCTTCAATAACACTAATGTCATCATCATTCGATAAGGTGACTTCTCTCCATGTGTGAGTAGGTGCTTGCGCTTTCCCTGTTTTACCTTTACTCATTAGTAATGATGTAAGGGGAGTTTGTTGAATTCCTAGTTTTGTAATTTCTTTATCTAGTGAGATTGTTTCGATTGATAGAAAGTTATTTGATTTAAACATTTATGTACTTCATCCTTTTATTATTTTTAGTTTATATAGTTGTGCTATTACTTGAAAAGTCTGCTTAGCTTAGAGCCGATCATAGCCACTGTATCGCCTTTATTAGCTGCTGCATCGTAAACAGATGTATTTCTCTTACCTGTCGGCTGGAAGTCTTGTTGTGTGCTATGAACTGCTGCATTAAGCTTCTCAACTGTGGCATTCAATTCTTCTTCCGTTGTAACGTTTATGACTTCTTTGAAATCTAGTAAGTCATTTTCTTTTAGTACACTTTCAACTTTTTGCTGAAACATTTGAGCTTGTAGTTGTTGAATCTCATCTTCTTTTGTCTGTTGTGACTGTTGTAATGTATCCAGTTGAGATTGAATGTCTACAACTTTTTGCTGTTCGGCTTGTAAAAGTTCATCAATATATTGTTGTTGTTCCGTTGTAAATTCCATTTTTTCACCGCCTTTCTTACAAGAAATTTCTTGAATGAATATTAAAAAGTAGACTTGTCAAGCTACAACGGGAGAAGTGAGACATGACAAGTCACAAATATTCGGAGTTTTTCATATGTACAGAAAACTACAACTAAAGGAGTTTTCAAAAATATGAATACTGAACAAAATGTTAAACTAATAACACTTCAGCTCATACTATATAGGGACTTAAACAGAAAAATTGACAAAAAAATATGAATTTTCTAACTATTATTTTATGTATTAATGCTACTGTTCATTGCTTTATTTATTCTTGCTGCTACTCTTGATATTTTATTAGGTATGCTTTCCGTTATTGCGTAATTGACTTGCTTATATGTATATACATTTCCAAACTTATTATTGACTAATTCTAATATTTGCTTGTAATTGTACTCAGATTGTTTCACTAGGCTTATGATAAACATTTCAGTCTGAGAAAAATTTGTATTCTCAATGATTAAATCCAATCTGTCTAAAAGCTCGCTGAACTCTTCATCAATGTTTCCCTGTTCTTGAATGTCTTGTCTCCACTCAGAGTAACGTTCAAGCAAAACCCTCACATGTTTAGGGTCAGATAGCTTAACACTTGATATGTCAGTGTATCTTGAAACATCATTATGTAATTGCTTTTTATTGTCGCCTGTGCCTATGAAATTGTGCGATGTCTGAGGCTCATATACCTCATCAACACTTATGTCACGTTTGAAGCTTCTTTTTACTGTATAGGTTGCCACAATCTCATTACCGTGCTCGTCATATGTAATGTCTTCACGTTCTTCATATGTTCTCCCTCGATTTTTTTGTTGTTCTGAGGTTAAAATATTATGTAATTTCCGATCAGGATGAATGACGTAACTGCATAGATATGACGCTGGATAGCTAAAGTTTTGATCTGTGAATCTATCTTTTTTAGTTTTGTGACACTTGTTAATCCATGCTCCACTACTCAAAAAGTCGATGATAATCTGATCATTATCTATGTCAGTGTCACGCAATAGCTGGATTCGTAACTTAGCATCTTTAATATTGTAATTCTCAGGCTGTTTTACGTATCCTATGTATTCATACATACGATCTTTTATATAGCTTGCTTCTCCTGTCCATAGTGATAAAGGTTGTTTTCGTTCGCTATATTCTTTTTCTATTTTTAATCCATTTTTATTTTCTATTTCTTCTGGTCTCTCTGTGTCAAAATCAGGAAACAATTGCTTTTCTGTTAGTATGATGAATCTTCCTTTTCAATTTTTTAGTAGAGAGAGGGAAATGAATCCCTCCTTCATTTTAATAATTAATACGTGGCGCTTTAGTCCAATCAAACTTTTCTATCTTTTCAATCCTATCTATTGTTAATTCATCTATAACCTCATCTTCAGAAATTTCTTGTGTTAGATGCGTTAATAATTTGCCATTATCATATGTGGTCTTAGACTTGTACCTAATGAATGTATAATTTAATATATCTATATCGCCCTCTAATGCTATAGGTTCATTCTTAATTACATTATGAAACTCAAATGATTCCTCTTTTCTCTTTCCATCCCTTGTAAAATAGACAGTGTAATTGAATTTCTCATCATATACAAAGTTATCAACTATATTTTTCGCCTCTGCCCATTTTGGACTTTGTAGTTTGAACATTCTTCTTTCTCTTCTACTTTTACTCATTTTTCATATCTCCTCTTATTGATTGAATTTTCTGAAACCATTTAAAACAAAAAAATGCGCTAGACAAGATATATGTCAGCACACTCGATAATAATTATAGCGATAATTATAAAAGTATGATAAGCATAATCACGTCATTGAGATCACCTCTTTAAATTTTTAATTAGTAACAGAAACTGTATAAATTTTAGTTACAGTTCCTGCTACTAATATATCAAAATTTGGTTACTGAAGTCAATGTTACGAATAACTATTGTTAAAAAGAGTCCACAACTACACTATAAACATAAGGAAACAATAGTAGCAAACGTTCTGAAAATATTTTTTAATTTTTCAATGATCTGCTCTTTTCTTCGACTTTTCTTGAGCCACAATGAAATCGATGCAACACTGATCAAGCTTATCAAAGTCGCAATCATACGCAAGAGCGAAGTGATTAAACCACTCGTCAAGTTGAGATTGATTTGTAATGTAACGCTTGAGATTTTCTACAATCCACCCGTCTGTTGGATAGTGAAGCACATCCACCATGTTTGTGTGAAAAAGATTAACATCAGTAGACCAGTTCAATAGTTCGTTATTCGTTAATGTTGATTGCATAATTATACACTCCTGTGAGTAGTTTTTTTGATTCTACGAATATTTGAAAGTTGTTTGCGTATCTCTAACAATTGCTCGTGAGTAGTATCTCGGCTACTTGCTTTGTGAACTAGCTGCTTATACTCATACTCCAGTTTGTCTAGTGGCTTACGAGACGCTACAGCGACATAGTACAGCTTGGTGTGCTGATCTAGCCTTACTGCTACACGTTTGTTGTTGTACTTGATGTACAAGCCTTCTGCGTCCAATCGAATTGTGCGATAAACGAAACGGCCACCTAAGTAAACTTTTGCAACATTAATTTCTATCACCTCTTTTATCATTACTCGAATTTTTGAATGATTGCATCACGCTCACGATCTAATCTATAGATTTGCAACAATGTTTCCTCGTATTGCCTTCGAGGTACACTTCGAGAGTCGATAATTTGTCGTGTTAAGCGAATACGTTCAACTGTGATTTGTTGTAGACGATCACCGTATTCAGATTCTGTAGCTAAAAATACAGCCTTGCGTGTGAATTTACGTTGCTTAATCATATGCTTGTCCACCGCCTTATATGTCCATATTGGCAAGTGGACTATGCTGTTGATACTTTCTACCAATCTCTTCATCTGTAAAATCTAGATAACTTTTCATTGTAACTTCAACGGACGAATGCCCTAAGATTTTACATAAACTAAACCAATCGCCAGAATTTAGGATATAGTGCTTCGCAAATGAATTACGAAATAAATGAGGATGTACAGACAAATTCACTCGTTCCCCTGCTTCTTTTAGCTGCTTTTCAAAGTTGCGAATATCAAGCTGCGTTCCCTTTGTCGTAGGAAACATGTAAACACTATTTGAGTAGCGATCTTTATACTTCATCCATGATTTAAGCTCATTAGCCAGTTTTGGCGAAAAGTAGACATATCGCTGCTGCTTATTCTTCGGGTTGACGATAAGGATGCTCTTATGATTAAAGTCAATATGCTCCGCTGTAATAGCTAACGCTTCAGATATTCTTGCTCCTGTGTCCATAAGAAGCTTTAGCACTACGACATTTCTATAGTTATGAAATTTGGAAGTGTCGAACTGTCTAAGTAACAACATAAAATCTTCTTGGGTAATAAACTTTTTTTGCTTGCGATCAGGCTTTATGTTTTCGATTGTTTCGCATGGATTCTTAGTGATTTCACGTTCAATTGTATGCAAGTAATTAAAGAATACTTTAATGTTACGAGTGTAATTTGCAATTGTTGTACGAGAAATTTGCTTTTTGTAATCTTGACGATTATGCGGATTATTTGTACTCATCTTATTTGCATCAGACGCTACAACATACTTCCCTCTTTCTTGTAAATATTTAATGTAATGCCTAATGTGTCCTGACTGAACCTTTTTCGCATCATCAATTTGATAAGTGTCTTTGAGATACATTGCAAATAGTTTTAATGTCTGCTCATAACTCGCCATTGTTTTCTTTGACAGATTTTTTGACGAACAATAAAGCATAAAATTATCAAGTTGAAAGTCAAAATCAGTCATAACAAAAAATCACCCCTTCATTGACATCTAGCCAATAAAGAGGTGAAATTTATACGTTTATTATTAAGTAGTTTATACACCTGAAACACCCTTTTCTACACCTATTTTTCAAAATTGGTAGGTTTACCATCTTCAAAAAATTCAGTGTTATCAAGCGTTCAAGACACCTTATGCTCAATTCTTAGCTTATCCGCCACCATTGCGATAAATTCGCTATTCGTTGGCTTGGATTTGCTTATGTTGACCGTATAGCCGAACAGGTGGCTGATGCTGTCGATGTTGCCACGTGTCCAAGCGACTTCGATGGCATGGCGAATGGCGCGTTCAACACGCGAAGGTGTTGTTTTGAACTTTTCAGCGATTGCAGGATATAGCGTCTTCGTAATCGCTCCAAGAATTTCAATGTTGTTATATACCATTGTAATTGCTTCACGCAAGTACTGATATCCTTTAATATGTGCAGGTACTCCGATTTCATGTATGATGCTTGTAATATTCGCATCAAGGTTTTTATGCTTACCGATTGGTACAACATTAGATCTGCTCGTAGTAAGACTTGAGCTGAATGAAGATGAAGTTGTTGCTGTTGAATTAACACCAACCAACTGTCTTATACGATTTGAAAGCATATCCATATCAAATGGTTTTAGCATATAATAGGATGCCCCTAGCTGAACGGCTCTTTGCGTAATATTCTCTTGACCAAATGCCGTTAGCATAATAACTTTTGGCATTGGATTAAGATCCATTTCGCGAATGCGTTCTAGTACACCGAGTCCGTCAAGATGAGGCATGATGATATCTAGGACAAGTACGTCAGGTAGCTTCCTTGCGCTCTCTAGGTGTCGTAATACTTCTTCTCCGTTATAAGCTACACCGCATACATTCATATCACTTTGACTGGCGAAATACTCCGATAATAAGTTTGTAAATTCTCGGTTGTCATCTGCTAATAATACGTCAATCTTCTGCAAGATGTTTTGCCTCCCTTAAATTAAATATGAATGTCGAGTTTAACTTCTGCTCTTATAATATTTCGACATAGCAGTAACAATTCCTTCTGTCGAAAAACTTTTTTCTTTATTTTTTTTCACCTTTTCGATATAATTAATAATTCACTACAAAAACCAAGCTCATTCGACATTACTTATCACTTTTCATCATAAACAAGAAAATGCTGTCCGTTTCAATAAGAACGGATAGCATTTTCTTGTTTATGAAGCTTGCTCTATACTTTCCTTATTCTCTGTATGAAGCAAGACACCGGCATCTTGAAGCATCCATTCAATAAAGCAACCATATCCAGACGTTGGATCATTAACAAATACATGCGTAACCGCTCCGATAAGTTTTCCATCCTGAATGATTGGACTACCACTCATCCCTTGAACGATACCGCCTGTTTTATTCATTAATCGCTCATCGGTTACTTTAATAACCATTCCTTTTGTTGCTGGAGATACTTGTTTTGCTACATGAACGACCTCGATATCAAAGCGTTCGACTTTTTGTCCATTTACTACGGTCAAAATTTGAGCAGGACCTTCTTTTACATCCTCAGCAAATGCGACAGGCATTGCTTGGTCTTCGAAGCTATGCGACGGCATCTCACTCATTTTACCAAAAATTCCGAATGGAGTATTACGTTCAATATTACCGAGTAGTTGTTTTTCTTTCACAAAATGAGCTCGTTTTTCACCAGGATCGCCATTCTGACTCTTATTAATCGACGTTACACTAGCTTGTAGTATTTCACCGTCACCAACTACAATTGGTGTTCCAGTATCCATATCTGTTATAACATGGCCTAATGCGCCATACACACCTTGATCAGGGGCGTAAAAAGTTAGCGTTCCGACACCCGCAGCTGAATCGCGAATATATAATCCAATTCTCCACTCTTGCTCACGAACATCGTAGATCGGCTTTAACTTCGTTGTCATTGACTTACCATTACGCAAATAAGTAATCGTCAGCGGTTTTTTGTTCGAGCTGTATTTCTCACACAACTCCCCCAACTTTTTTACATCCGTCACTTTTACTTTATTGATGGCTGTTATCAGATCGCCTAGTCTAAGACCAGCATCTTCTCCCGGGGATTGCTTACTTCCCGCTTCATCGACAACTTGATGATGCCCAACGACAAGAGCACCTGCAGAATTAACTTTAACCCCGATCGTCTGTCCCCCTGGTATTACTTTAAGATCGGGAACGATATCAACTTTAACCGTTTTGAACGGAATTTTGCCAAACAGCTTTACCTTCATTTGTGTTTGACCAATCTGATATGAATGCAATGATAACGGTTCTTTCAAACTAACGGATAATGATGATTGTGCTTTACCATTCACTTGCAGTACTTCTGGATCAACGGTTAGTTCAGCTTGTACAGGCACACTGTACTGTACGTTTTTCAGCTGACCCGTAAATAGTCTGAGCTCATTGGGGAATGCTACGATTTGCTGCATTGGTGTAGACACCCCGATTAGACCGACTAATACGACGAGAATTAATCCAAAAATACGTTTAGGTTGCTTTGGGTCCAATCTATTCACGCTCCTGTCATTCCATCGCTTAATCGCCAATGGCGTAACATTAAGTTACCCTGAGCAGAAAGTTTTATGACCACAAAAACATCCCAAATTTCCTTGATTCAAGCACCTTTCAAGCCTATAGCGAGATCAAGCATCTCTTGTGCATGATGCTTAGTTTTTTCCGTAATTTCCACACCGCCAAGCATACGGGCCAGTTCATTGATCCGAAGCTCGTCTGTCAGCTCAGCAACGGATGTGTACGTTCGCTCACCTACAAATTGCTTTTTGATCTCATAATGATGATCCGCCATGCACGCAACTTGTGGCAAATGTGTAATCGAAAACACCTGACAGTCCTTCGCCAGCTTTGAAAGTTTCTCCGCGATTGCTTGAGCCGCACGACCACTAACACCAGTATCAACCTCATCGAACACAAGCACTGGGATTTGATCAATTGCAGCAAAGATCGTTTTAAGCGCAAGCATAATGCGTGACATCTCACCGCCTGACGCAACTTTATGTAATGGCTTTAAAGGCTCCCCTGGATTCGTACTCATCATGAATACGGCATGATCAATACCAGTAGCACTTAATCGAACGATACTCGTATCATCGTAAGGCATGGATTGTAAATTCACTTCAAAATTCGCTGCTCCCATTTGCAATTGAGTCAAATGTTCTTTAATTTCTCCTGAGAGCTGCTGTGCTGCCTTCTTACGAAGCTCGGACAGCTTTTGGGCAAGCTGATAAGCTGCTGAATAAACAGAAGCTTCCTGCGCTTTAAGTTGCTCAAGCAATTCATCACGATTCTCTAGCTTATCCCGTTCTTCCGTAATTTTTTCAAGATAAGCATGAATTTCTTCAATCGTTTCACCGTATTTACGTTTTAAGCTTCGAATAAAATCAAGGCGATCTTCAACGAATTGCAGCTGCTGTGGATCTGCTTCGATTCCATCACGATAACCTCGCAGCTGGTACATAACATCCTCAGCCGTATAAAAAGCAGATTGCAGCTGCTCCAGCATCGGAGCAAGTGCGGCTTCATCATAGCTTACGATATCAGTTAGCCGACTAATAGCACGACTTATCGCATCTAGTCCTTGGCCATCGTTTAGCAAGCCGTATGCTTCATTAACGGAAGATGAGCGTTTTTCTGCATACATAAGCATTTTACGTTGTTCAAGCAGCTCTTCATCTTCACCCGTTTTAAGTTGTGCTGAACCGATCTCATCGATCTGAAAAGCGTAAAGATCCTGCATATGAACATTATGTCGAGATGTATTCTCAAGCTCATGCAGCTGTGAGCGCACAAGCAACAATTGCTCATATTGGACATGATATTGACGCTTAACAGAAAGCAATTCAGCTCCTCCGTACATATCAAGCCATTCTAGATGCTGCTCGCTTTTCAACAATGATTGATGCTCATGCTGACCATGAATGTTGACTAAGCTTTCGCCAATTTCACGCAGCATCGTAATCGTAACGAGCTGACCGTTTACACGACTGCTGCTTTTCCCAGTTGCAGTCAGCTCTCTCCGTACAATAAGCATTTCTGATGAGTCATGCTGAATGCCAAGATTAACAAGCCTTTGCCATACTGGATGTTCGCTTGGAAGGTCAAACAACGCTTCTACTTCAGCCTTGTCGCATCCATAGCGCACCATATCGGATGAACCTCGACCACCAACTACGAGACTTAATGCGTCAATCATAATCGATTTACCAGCACCCGTTTCTCCTGTTAATACGTGAAATCTTTTGTGAAATTGTACGTTCGCTTCTTCAATTACTGCCAAATTACGAATCGACAGCTCATGTAGCATGAACAATCGCCTCCTTGAACTTTTCCTTGACTTATTTTATTAAAGCAGTATTATCGCAGCATATCGAGAAATCGCTCAACAACGATCTTGCTATGCTCTTTCGATCGGCAAATTATCAAAATCGTATCATCACCAGAAATCGTGCCCATAATATCGCTCGTTTCCATGCTATCAATAAGTGCTGCTATCGTACTTGCAGTACCAGGCAAGCACTTCATAACAACTAAATTATCTGTAAAGTCAATATGTGTAAAATGATCCTGCAATGCTCTTTTCAGCTTATGGATGGGGTTAGCTTTTTGCGTTTCACCTGGCATTGCATACTTATAACCACCTGAGTTTGATGGGATTTTAATTAACATCAACTCTTTAATATCTCGAGATACAGTCGCTTGTGTGACTTTCATTCCGCTCTCTCGAAGCGCGTCAACGAGCTCTTCCTGCGTTTCGATGTCTCGATCAAGAATAATTTCTTTAATTTTAAATTGCCTTATACCTTTCATCACTATGTCCCCTATTCATTTTCATCATTCCGCAATATGGAATGCAATGGTATGAATTTTTTGTTGTTTGCAATTTATATATATAATTCCACTCATATCCGGTAACAACAGCGAGTATAGTAGCAGATGCTTTTTGAGTTCTGCTGCATCCAGCTCGATCGGCTGACGTTCACGCTCGTACTTAACAACATAAGATAGACCTTTTTTCTCAGCAATATAATCAATAATAATCGTCGTTGAACGTTCTAGAAATTGTCCATCAACCTCCACACCAAGCGGAATCTGATGCCTTCCAGAAATAACAACATAGCCATGTTGTTCAAGCAGCTCTACATTCGGATCGTTAACTTTAAGCTTCCCACCACGACCAAGCTTAATTCTTGACATTGTTGGGGGGGCATGAAGCCAGCGATAAAGTGCGCGATAACACAAAGCAACAAGAAAAATAGCTGCAACAATCATCACAAAAATCTCAACAAGGTTGTCCATAAGAGCTGGGCTCCTCTCAGCATATTCACAATAGAGAACACTTGTTTGCATTTATAGTGTATCAAAAGAATCCCTCTGCTGTAAAGACAAAAGATGCCTCACGATTGTGCTCGATTGGCATCTTTGTTGTATGATATACATTGTTTTAGCGTGTAATCTTGAACGTCGAGTTCGCTTCTGCAGAAACTTGTTCGATGATAAAAGCCGTATCGCTTTCCACAATAGTTGGCTTGTTTTCCCATGTCCAATGCGCCAAAAATTCAATATTCCCTTCCCCTCCTGTTATTGGAGAGAACGTTAAATGATGCAGCTTATAGCCGATCTCTGCAGCCATCGTTAAAACTTGATACAAAACCTCTTTATGAACAGCCGGTTCACGTACTACTCCCAGCTTGCCTACCTTCTCACGCCCAGCCTCGAACTGAGGCTTAATGAGCGCAACAACGGATGCTCCTATAGGCAGCAATGTCGATAAATTCGGTAAAATATGCTTTAACGATATAAATGACACATCAATACTTGCAAAATTAGGTGCCGGTCCAGATAAATCATCAATTGTTAGATAGCGAAAATTCGTTCGTTCCATAACATTGACTTGCTCATGCTGCCTAAGCGACCAGTCTAATTGATTGTACCCTACGTCAATCGCATAGACATATGCAGCGCCATGCTGCAGAGCACAATCGGTAAAGCCTCCCGTTGACGAGCCAATGTCAAGCATTGTAGCATTGCTAAGATTAAGATCAAAGCTGCGAATAGCTTTCTCAAGCTTCAAACCGCCTCGACTTACATAAGGATGCAAAGCCCCCTTAACTTTAATCTCAGCTGTACGTGCCACTTTCATTCCCGGCTTATCAATCGGGACTTCATCGACAAGCACTAGACCTGCCATGAGCGCTTTTTTTGCTTTTTCACGACTGTCAAAGTACCCGCCCTCAACGAGCAATACATCAATTCGCTCTTTTGGTACTGTTGTCATTGTATCCCTACCTATCAGTTAGACTAATTTGCATTTTTTTTGCGTTTAGCCTTCATACTTTGCACCAGTTGCGCAACACCCACAGCATTAAGACCGACTTCATTGCGCTGCTCATCAATGCTTCCGTGCTCGATAAATAAATCTGGAATCCCTTTAAGTCTTACGACCATATCATCAATGCCCTGTTGAGCATAAAACTCACATATCGCACTACCTAGACCACCAAGCTCAGCACTTTCTTCTAAGACGACAAGCTTCTTATGTTGCGATGCAAGACGAAGCAGCATGTCATGATCGAGTGGCTTAATGAATCTCGCATTTATAATTTCAACATCGATGCCTTCTCGAATAAGCAGCTCTGATGCTTCTTTAGCAACCTTAAGCATCGGACCAATAGCAAGTAATGCATATTCAGACTCGCCTTCCTTCAGAACTTCCCAGGTTCCAATTGGAATGCTAGTTAGCTCAGGCAATAGCTCTACGCCTTCTGCATTAATGCGCGGATAACGAATAGCGATCGGACCATCGTTATAATCCACAGCTGTTTTCATCATTTGACGAAGCTCATTTTCATCCTTAGGCATCATAATGATGATATTCGGTATATGACGAAGGAATGGAATATCGTATACCCCTTGATGTGTTTCTCCATCAGGTCCAACAAAGCCTGCCCGATCAATTGCGAAAATAACATTTAGATTTTGACGGCAGATGTCATGAACGACTTGGTCATAAGCGCGCTGTAAAAACGTCGAATATACAGCAAATACCGGCTTCATACCTTCAATTGCTAAAGCTGCGGACATCGCAGCCGCATGCTGCTCGGCAATCCCTACGTCGATCATTCTCGTCGGAAAACGTTCCGCGAACTCTAATAAGCCTGAGCCGCCTGGCATAGCTGGCGTAACAGCGACGATACGGTCATCCTGCTGGGCAAGTTCAATCAATACGTCTCCGAAAACTTTAGTGTACATTGGAGGACCGACTGCTTTGACCATTTTTCCTGATTCAATTTTGTAGGGTGAAGCACCGTGCCACGTATGTGAATCTTTTTCTGCTGGCTTATAGCCCTTGCCTTTTGTCGTAATAACGTGCACAAGCACCGGTCCGTTAATGCGATCAGCTTGCTTAAGCGTTTCAAGCAATGCTTCCGTATCATGACCATCAACTGGTCCAAGATAGGACAAGCCAAACTGTTCAAACAAAATACCACTCATTAGCAAATACTTAATGCTGTCTTTGAATCGACCAACCGTATCTGCCAATTTCCCACCGATTGCCGGAATTTTGTTCAGCAGCTGATGTACATCCTCTTTAGCTTTTTGGTACTGGCGACCCGTTCTAATTTTACCTAAGTATTGATGCAATGCGCCTACGTTAGGAGCAATAGACATCTCATTGTCATTGAGTACGACGATTAACTTGCGCTTCTCATGACCAATATGGTTCAAAGCTTCTAATGCCATCCCGCCAGTTAACGAGCCGTCACCAATCACAGCTACAACACGATTGCTTTCGCCTTTAAAGTCTCGTGCCATCGCCATGCCAATTGCCGCAGACAAAGAGGTACTGCTGTGTCCAGCTTCCCACACATCATGCTCGCTTTCATTACGCTTAATGAAGCCACACATACCTTTATATTTTCTTAATGTATCAAATTGATCTTTTCGACCTGTAATAATTTTGTGAACGTACGATTGATGACCAACATCGAAAATAAACTTGTCACTTGGACTATCAAATAAATAATGCATCGCCAAGGTAAGCTCTACAACTCCAAGATTAGGAGCAAGATGACCACCAGTAAGAGACAATTTCTCAATTAGAAATTGACGAATTTCTTCTGCTAATTGATCGAGTTGCTCAACTGTTAGATTTTTTAATTGTTTCGGGTCATCTATTTGATCTAAAAGCACATCGCTTTCCTCGCTTTCAAATAAAGATTGGTAATCCCAATAATCAGACACTTAGTTGTATTATATCACAATCTTTGACATCCTACATTATAACAGTTCTGGTTGATCATTAGGATTCACGATTCACGAGATAATCGGCAAGCTCCAGCAATTGATCTGGAAATGCCAGATCGGCAGCAACTACAGCAGCTTTTGCTTCCTCAGTCAGCTTAATAACAAGCTCTTTACTTTCCTCTAGGCCAATTAAATATGGATACGTTACTTTCTCGCCTGCAACATCACTTTGAACACGCTTTCCAAGCTTTTGCTCGTCACCGACTAGATCAAGCACGTCATCTTGAATCTGGAATGCCATACCTATATTACGTCCGTACACCTCAAGTTGTTGCAACTGATGTTCATTGGCACCCGCTATTCTTGCACCAGCCATAACTGAAAATACTACCAGATCGCTCGTTTTATGCTCATGAATATATTGAAGCTGCTCGATGGATGTGATCCCTTGCTCACCTTCCATATCGGCAACTTGTCCTCCCACCATGCCTAAAGCACCAGCATAGCGAGACAGGTCATCTACAATGTCAAGCGCAATTATTGGATCGAGCTTACCTTCTCGCGCAAGAGAAGTAATAATGCCAAATGCGCCTGTCAGCAACGCATCACCTGCTAATATCGCCATTGCTTCACCGAATACTTTATGGTTCGTAGGCTTACCGCGTCTTAAATCATCATTGTCCATAGCAGGCAAATCATCATGGATTAGGGAGTAAGTATGAATATATTCCACCGCACAAGCAGGAGCTATCGCTTTTTCCACAGTCGTTTCATCTGCATGAATTGCATAAGCTGCAGCCATAACGATATATGGTCTAATCCGTTTACCTCCGGCTGTCAACGAATATTCCATCGCTTCAACCAACTTGCTTGGCGCTCCATTAAAAACAGACAAAGAACGCTTCAGTTCCTCTGTAATCTCTCCAGCTACTTGCTGAATATGATCATGAATAGATAGGGAATGCTTCACTTCTCTACTCTCCTTTTTCCAATTGGGAGGCAGGGAAAGGCTTAGTCGCCAACCCCTGTTCCGTTTGAATTAACATTTCAATTTTACTTTCTACCTGCTGTAGCTTGCCATTACACAGACTAGATAGCTTCATACCCTCTTGATACAGCTCAATCGCTTGCTCCAGTGGCACATCACCGTTTTCCAGCTGCGCCACGATGCTTTCCAAACGTTCTAATGCCTGTTCAAAGCTAATATTGTCCAACTCCGTCATTCCTTTTCCTCCTTTATATCATTTACTGTACATATTAAACTGCCATCCGTTACTTTCACTTTAATATGACTGCCAACCTTAACTTGATCAATTTGTTTAAGTAGTTGCTGATCTTCCGTATAAGTTAAGCTGTATCCACGTGCCATAACCTTAAGCGGACTAAGCGCATCAAGCTGCTTAATTAGGACCACCGTTTGAAGTCGTTTTTGCTTTATAATTGAAGACATAAGCTCCTGCATATTATGCTGCAAATGCTCGACCTGTCGATTCATCAGCTTTATACGCTGCTCAGGGTGAAGTCTAGCTAGCTTGCTTTGACTTTGAGACAGCTTTATATGACTATGCTGCAGCGTTTGTTGCAAGCTTTTTCGCAACATAAGCTGTAAATAATCAACACGCTCTGCCTGCTGTAAAAAGAATCGTTTCGGCTGTGAGAAGACAGTACTTTGCTGCACACGCTTTAGACGTTCCGAGCGCCATTCAAGCTGCCGCTTAAGCGCATGTCCGAACCGTTGACGGTAGCGTTCAACGACAGCCTTCATCTCCTGTACATGCGGTACAGCAAGCTCTGCCGCCGCTGTTGGAGTAGCTGCCCGAACATCAGCAACAAAATCAGAAAGTGTAAAGTCCGTCTCATGTCCAACCGCACTAATAATAGGTATATCGGAGGCTGCAATCGCTCGAACAACAATTTCCTCGTTAAATGCCCAAAGCTCTTCCATCGAGCCGCCGCCACGTCCTACAATAAGCACGTCGCATGCTCCAAGAGCATTCATTGCAGCGATCGCCTTCGCTATGGATGGTGCAGCAAGCTCGCCCTGTACATGGACAGGCGCTAACAATATATGAGCTACAGGAAATCTACGCTTAATCGTTGTAATAATATCTCTTACAGCTGCGCCAGTCGGTGATGTCACAACACCTACCGTATGCGGAAAAAGAGGAAGAGCACGTTTGCGTGACTCGGCAAACAACCCCTCCTCTTCTAGCTTTGCTTTTAATTGCTCATAGGCAAGATATAAGCTGCCTAAGCCATCAGGTTGCATCGCATTAGCATAAAACTGGTAGGCACCATCTCGCTCATAGACTGAGATCGTACCACGGGCGAGCACCTTCGCCCCTTCTTTAGGTATAAATCTCAATCGAGCATTATGGGAGGCAAACATCACACATTTCATACGACTGTCTTTATCTTTCAACGTAAAATACATATGTCCGCTCGAATGATGGGTGAAGTTCGATATCTCCCCACGCAGCCATACATCGGACAACACCGCATCGCTGTCCATTTTCATACGTATGTATTTATTAATATCCTTTATCGTATAAACATGTGCTTCAGTTTCCACTGCCTAATCACATCCCATTAGCTTTTTTAGCCGCTGTTATCGTGTTTTTCATAAGCATAGTAATCGTCATTGGACCAACCCCACCTGGAACCGGTGTAATATGACCTGCTGTACCGAGACAGCTTTCATAATCAACGTCTCCAGCTAGCTTTCCGTTCTCTAAACGGTTAATTCCGACATCGATGACAACCGCGCCTGGCTTAATAAATGACGCATCAATTGCATTAGCTCGTCCAATTGCTACTACGACAATGTCAGCTTGCTTTACAACTTCCTGCAAATTAGCTGTGCGAGAATGGCAGATCGTCACGGTTGCATTCTCTCGAAGCAGCAACATCGCTACTGGCTTACCGACAATATTGCTGCGACCGATAACTACAGCATGCTTTCCAGCGATCTCAATGTTACTACGTTTCATTAGCTCAATTACACCAGCAGGTGTACATGGCAACAAGCTATCATCGCCAATTACTAGATTCCCAACGCTTTCTGGATGAAAGCCGTCTACATCTTTATGTACACTGATCGCATCTATAACTGCTTTCTCGTTAATATGTTTAGGTAGTGGCAATTGAACTAATATCCCGTTAATCGAGTCTTGATGATTCAACGTATCAATAAGGCCAAGAAGTTCCTGCTCTGTCGTTTGCTCCGAAAGTCGGTGTACCTCAGAGTACATACCAAGCTGGATACATGCTTTTTCCTTAGAACCAACATATACCTTACTTGCAGGATCTTCTCCTACTAACACAACTGCTAATCCCGGGGTAACGCCTTTTTCTTTCAATGCAGCAACTTCTGCCTGCATTTCATTGCGCATTGCTGCAGAAATTTGTTTACCATCAATAATCCTAGCTGTCATAACGAATCTCTCCTCTACTGTATTTATATATCAAAAGATTTCATCTTGCGATATTCATAATAACGATAAAGAAGCTTATCGCTTTGAAAGCGACAAGCTTATGCTTTAGTTGAATCCAGGTTTTTCAGTAGTTTAGCGAGTACGCCATTGACAAACTTACCAGATTCCTCTGTCCCATAATGCTTCGCAAGTTCAATCGCTTCATTCACAGCTACTTTCGGAGGAGCTTCCTCACTAAAAACCATTTCAAAGCATGCTAAGCGAAGGATTTGTCGGTCAACACGTGACAGACGGTCTACTTGCCAACCCGTTAAGCAGCCTTTTAATAAGTCATCGATTGCTGCGCGATGCTCAACAACACCTAGCAACAGCTTACGAGCAAACTCATTCGTTGTCTCGTCGCTGAATTTCTCGCTGACCTCGTTATCTGTCATAACCTCATCAATTACACTTTGCAAAGCTTCATAGGCCTGTACTTCATTCAGTTCAATACTGTACAAGCTCGAAATAACCATTTCTCTTGCTAATCTACGTTTCATGTATCCTCCATGACTTATGCCTTAATGCTTGCCATATGCATATGATCTCATCCCTGCTGCGAATGTCTCCAATAAAAGTTCAAAAGTTCGGCCTTTATGCTTTGCCGCCGACTAAGCTACAACGCATCAGCATCGTAATCAAAGTTCGGCTTTTGAACCCTCCTATTCCAATGAGGGTTCAAAAGTTCGAAGTTCAGTACCAAGAAGATGGCGCGCTAGTAGAAAACGAGGAGCAGAGCGTACGCTCTTGGTACGTGAGCACCGCAGGTTTCGCTAGCGCGACATATTCGCCGCCGACTAAGCTACAACGCGTCAGCATCGTAATCAACTTCGGATTTTTGAACCATCCTCTACATACGTAGCACGGAGGAGATCACATTTACCTATAAGGCCTAAACAACTTCGCGATTGATTGCCACAAGCGCTCCCATGGATAAACGGTACCCGACGTAAACTCTTTTTGTTTACCGTACCAGTACCCTACTCCAACAAGAAGAGCTATGAATAGCATATCCCAAAAACCGAATGCTAAATATATGATTCCAAAAAACAAGCCTGCTCCTGCACCAACGATTCGCTTCCAATACTGATTCCAAATCTCTTTCCACATCGATAGACTCACCTCTACTCAACGCGACTTTTAATCGTGTTGGTTTGAATGATATTGGCAATATAGACGGAAACGTTCGTTACAGGTATACCTGTAATTTCCTCAACATAGCTTTTTACATTCTTTTGAACATCCTCAGTCAATTGTGGTATGGCAACTTCACCATCAACAACAGTTCTAAGTACAATGTCCATACCAGCATCTGTTGCATGCACGCGCGCACGCAGATCTTTTACACCACGCTGCTTCATTGCAGCCTTTAACGCCAAGTTTTCCATCGTTTCAATGGAAATACGAATATCGCCATATTCTGTACGTTGATCAACGGATTGAGAAGAGATCGCACCTCGAGAAAGTGAGACAATAAAAAAACGAAGACTGATTAGAAACAGTACGATTCCTATAATGGCTACTGTTAATTGTATGCTGCCATTACTATATAGTTTATCAATCGCATCAATTGCCATCGAGCCAGTAATCCATTCAAAACCGATACAGACTGCAGCTACCGATATGACAGCAATAACGATACTGTACAAAAATAATAATAACTTGTCTACAACTCTGATCAAGAACTTCATCCTCTCGTCTAACGTAATCAACCCCCTGGGCCGAGCGCAAGCTTAGGCTTCAAGGGGGTTAATATTACTCTTCCTTACTTCACACGTTGTGTTTGGTCATCTGAATCAGCTTTTTCTTCCGCTTTCAGATGCACGTCATGCACATGAACATTAACTTCAACAACGGTTAAGCCAGTCATAATTTCAATGGAACGTTTAATGTTCTCTTGAACATGATTAGCTACCTCTGGAATTTTATGGCCATATTGAACGATAACGGAAACATCAACTGCTGCTTCTTTTTGACCTACCTCTACCTTAACACCTTTGGCTACATTCTTCTTTCCCAAAAGCTCCGCAATACCACCTGCAAGTCCACCGCTCATACCTGCTACGCCTTCAACCTCAATCGTGGCAAGTCCAGCAATAACTTCAATAACCTCAGGAGCGATTTGAATCGTGCCCATATCTGTTTTTTCGTATTCAGCGATCATATTCATGCTAGTTACACCTCCACATTATCAATACTCGCATATGGTCATGCTTACCTTAGTTACTTATTTCTATACTATAGCATTGAGTAAGATTTATGACAAACACTTGTACCGATTGTTTTAAGAAGCACCGTTTATGTCGTAATCTTCAAGGAATTTAATATCAAATTCACCACTTACGAATTTTTCATGATCCAATACCTTTAAGTGGAATGGAATCGTTGTTTTAATTCCTTCGATAGCAAATTCATTCAGTGCTCTTTTCATACGGAGAATAGCTTCCTCGCGAGTCGAGCCCCACACGATTAATTTGGCAATCATAGAATCGTAATGTGGGGAGATTGTATAACCTGGGTAAACTGCACTATCGACACGAACGCCATTGCCTCCAGGAGCTAGGTAAAATGGTATATTTCCTGCTGACGGCATAAAGTTACGTTCTGAGTCCTCTGCATTAATTCTGCATTCGATGGACCAGCCGTGAATCTTTAAATCATCCTGAGAGAAGGAAAGTGGGTTACCTTCCGCTACAGAAATCATTTCTTTAATAAGATCCACACTCGTAATCATCTCCGTAACAGGATGCTCAACCTGAATACGTGTATTCATTTCCATAAAGTAAAACTTGTTATCCTGGCCAAGTAAAAATTCTAAAGTACCTGCTCCAGAATAGTTAACAGCTAGTGCTGCTCGTACTGCGGCTTGTCCCATTGCTTCACGAAGCTCCGGTGTAAGCGTCGAGCACGGCGCTTCTTCAATAAGTTTTTGACGACGTCGCTGTACGGAACAGTCACGCTCGAACAGATGGACCGCATTGCCGTGCTTATCGGCCATAATCTGAACCTCGACATGCTTCATTCCTGTCAAATACTTTTCAAGATATACTCCGCCATTACCAAACGCTTTCTGGGCTTCTTGCTGCGCCGTTGTAATCTGGGAAATAAGACTTGCTTCATCTTCAGCAATTCTGATCCCTTTTCCTCCACCGCCAGCCGTTGCTTTAATAATAACTGGGTAACCAATATCGCGCGCTACCATAATCGCTTCATCAAGGTCCTCAATTAGACCATCAGAACCAGGAATAACCGGTACGTTAGCATCCCTCATTGTTTGTTTCGCTACCGCTTTATCGCCCATTTTACTAATTGCTTCTGGAGATGGTCCGATAAACGTAATGTTGCATGACTCGCATATTTCTGCAAAATCTGCGTTTTCAGCTAAAAAGCCATAACCCGGATGTATAGCATCACATTCAGTCAATGTTGCAACACTCATAATATTCGTCAAATTCAAATAGCTGTCTTTGGATGCGACTGGACCTATGCAATACGCTTCGTCTGCAAGCTTAACGTGCAAAGAATCCCGATCAGCCTCAGAGAATACCGCTACCGTTTGAATACCAAGCTCTCGACAAGCTCGTATGATTCGAACCGCGATCTCCCCACGATTCGCAATAAGAATTTTTTGGAATTTCACTTAATGAGAACCCCTTTCAATCTTCTATTCACGACAGTGGTAAACAGCTAGTCCGCTTTCACTAGGAACAATGGTTGACCAAATTCAACCAACTGACCATTGGAAACTAATACTTCTACAATTTCACCATTTACTTCTGCTTCTAATTCATTCATAAGTTTCATTGCTTCAAGAATACAAACAACGCTTTTCGTATTTACACGGTCGCCAACTTTTACAAAGTCGGACGCTTCTGGAGATGGTGCACTGTAGAACGTACCAACCATCGGCGAAGTGATTTTATGATAATTGTTCGCTGCTGCTTGTTGTGGAGCAGCTGCTTCTTCTTGTACTGCCGCTGGTTGCGGAATAGCCTGTGTTGGTATCGCTGCAGGTTGTGTATATGTATGCATGACTGGAGCTGGCTGTACCGTAACCAATTCAGATTTACCAGGCTTACGAATATGGAGACGTGATCCCTCGTTTTCAATTTCGAGCTCTTCAACGGAAGTTTGATCAACTAATTTGATTAACTCTTTAATCTCGCTCAACTTAAACATGAACGTTATCACTCCTTTTTTCACATAACGTTAAACATTATATCACATTCTTACTATAACACGAATTATTTTTTGCAAAACGAAAAATAACTCCAATACAAGCGATATATTCGCCCATAACGGAGTTATTTCCTTTGTTTGTTGAAAAGTTTTTTATTATTTGCTGAGCATGTTGAGAATCGTACACCTGCGAATGCGCTATGTAGTTCAGCGCTACGCTCATTATCTCCATCGCTTAACATTCTTACGGAATGAGGGGCGCTTATGGAGATAATGAGCTTCGCTGTAGCTATTTTTAGTGTTGCTTCGTCGACTAAGCTACAAAGGAACACATCGTCATCAACTTCGGACGGTTGAACCTACCTCTTTCCAATGAGGGTTCATAAGTTCGGAGTTCAGGACCAAGAAGCTTGGACGCTAGTTAGAAACCGAGTAGCGCAGCGTACGGTGTTGGTACGTGAGCAACGCAGTTTTCGCTAGCGTTCAAGATTCGCCGCCGACTAAGCTACAAAGAAACACATCGTCATCAACTTCGGACGGTTGAACCTACCTCTTTCCAATGAGGGTTCAAACGTTCGGCTTTCAGGACCAAGAAAATGGCACGCTAGTAGAAAATGAGTAGCGCAGCGTACGGTGTTGGTACGTGAGCAACGGAATTTTCGCTAGCGCGCCATATTCGCCGCCGACTAAGCGACAACGCAATACATCGTCATCAAAGTCGGACGGTTGAACCGACCTCTACTAAGGGTTGGCTATGAATTGTACTGAGACCTGCTCCGGCCTCACCTCAAGCTCAGTAATGACTTGCTCAATAATTTCTGCTGCTTGTTTTTTCTCAAGATTGTCGCTTGTAACTACAACTTTATACTTGTCGTTCACTTCTGGGGAAATAAATGCAATATCATACGTTTCCTTCAAGCTGTTTTCAATCTGAGTGATTTTATCCATCTTTTGCTCAAGCATTGCCATCTCTTCAAGCGCTTCTAATGTACGATCAGTATCTGTTGTTACATCAGCAACAACCGACATAATTTGCTGATCCTCTTCTACCAATTGATTTTCACGTTTTGTTATCAGTGCACTAATCTCACTGTTATTTTTGAAGTATCCATCTGCCTCAAGCTGGCTTAATACATCTTGATCAAGATCACTAATTGTATAGTTGCCGCTATCCTCTGACGTGCCGCTAACTGCTGTAGCGTTCTGTTCAACGGATGTATTCACTTCAGCTGTATTTTCCATATGAGTTGCATCTGTCAGCTTGTTTTCACTTCCAATATCTTGAGTGAACAAATAGTACGCAGATAAGATGACCATTAAGCTAAGCATGGATACGAGCCAAATCGTTTGTCTTTTTGTGTTCATTATAAACCCTCCATCAATTCAATTATTGTTTACTCGGCACAACAGAGATCCGAGTCGGTACAACATTCATTCCTTTTTCAACTGCTTGTATAATCAATTTTCGTACAGCAGCATCTTCAGCTCCTTCAGCTACGATAAGCACTCCGCGAATACGAGGGTTAATGACTTTCGTGATAAGCGGCTGCTGACCGTCACTAGCTTGATACAACACGACCTGTCCATCAGAGGTCACCGTAGTAATATGTCGTTTCCCGCCATTGCGGTCATTTTCATCGGTAGTATTCTCACTTGTACTCAGGTTGCGCTCAACAACTTTCTCTTCTGTTGACTCAACCGTAATCATGACGTCTACCTTTCCGACACCAACCATTTTTTCCAGCATCTCTTTCAATCGTTCTTCCAATGTAACTTCGATGCTTTCAAAAGGGCTGCTACTCGATGATTGTCCACTTTTGAACACCTCTTCACTAGTTTGCGCAGTATCAGGTAGCTTCTCGATCGACTCTATCCGCTTGAAGGGGAGGTAGGATTGAATGAGCATGAAAAAAATTCCGACAGCCCCGACAAGTATAAGCATCCGAACTACAGTAATCCGCTTTTTCCCTCCGGGACCTCCACCGATAATTTTTTCAAAACTAGAATACCAATTACTCACGTTTTGCTCCTCCTTCTCATTCGAGCTAAGTCATTAACTTGCTTGTACGAAAACATGATCCGCTTTTACATTCCATCCCGCTGTAATAATACGTCGAATTTCAATGGCTTGAACGTTGAATAGCTCACTTTGCTGTTCACTGTTCCTAACATTCTGCTGTTCTTGAAGCGATGGCGTCTCAGTGTCGTCATCTAATTCCTGCTCTGTAGACTTCACACTTACAACAGGTATAGATACTTCTTTAATTGCTTCTACGACTATCTCTTCTTCTACTGTTTCTTTTTTCTCTCCTGCAGTTAGCTGATCAGCTGTAAGTTTCAGCATGACAGTAACCGATGCAATATGCGGCACTTTCTGTCCACCCTGCGGAGTACTCCAGCCAAATTCGAGATTCACCGCTTGTACCTTTGCTTCTGTTTTTGTTTTCAGCTCTTGAAGTATTGCCTGCTCAAGACTTGCGCGAGTCATATCAACAGCTGCTTCTTGGCGGACTTCCTTAAGATGCTCTGCTTCCTTCGTAATGTCGTCTATAGAAGGCATTGAACGTTCGCTTGATGCCAGCTCCTTTTCCCACAGTGAAAAACTTGCGGTAAGCTTATCTTGGAAATCACTTTGGAAAATTTGCAATATTGGATTCAGCATCGTCAACATGAGAATGAGTCCTACTACTAGCCTTGAATAGCGAAGCATTTTACTATTGGGCAGCACGAGCTCTACAACAATAGCAAGCAAGACGACGACAACGATACTTGACAACCATTCTCCTAGCCAGGCTAACACATTCTCCTCACCTCCTTAACGAATCATGACTGTGGCATTACCGGCAGTTATAATAATCGTGATTGCTAAAAAAAACATTAAGCTCACTGCTGCTAATGCGGCGAACACATACAGCATTGTTTTTCCGATCGTCTGCAAACAAGTAGCAATCGGAGAATCTCCTAGCGGCTGCATGATTGCACCAGAAAGATGATAGATGAGTGCAAGTGCAACAATTTTGATCGCGGGAAAAGCACATATGACGAGCAGAATCGTAACACCTGCGAGACCAACTGCATTTTTAGCTACAAGCGATGCAGATATGATTGTATCAGCCGCATCCGAAAACATCTTACCTACGACAGGCACAAAATTTCCTGTAACGAATTTTGCGGTTCGTAGTGCAACCCCGTCTGTTATCGAGCTTGTTGCGCCTTGAACGGAGATCACTCCTAGAAACACAGTTAGCAAAATACCGAGTACAGTTACAGCGATATTTCTTAGCATATTCGCAAGCTGTGTAAGCTTAAATCGGTCAGTAATCGCGCTAACGATATGCAACACTGCTGAGAAGAACAACAATGGAAACACGACGAGATAGATTAACGATCCGACCATATGAATCATAAATATAATGAGCGGATGCATAACTGACACTGTGACAACTCCCCCCATAGAGGCGAGCAACGTTAGAAGCAGCGGCACCATCGCCATCATAAAGGTGATCATTTTTTCTATTGCATCCTTCGCATAATCCATTGCAACCATAAAGCTGTTGATCGCAATCGTCACTAACACGATGAAGATGATCGAATACGCTATTTTGCTAATTGCATTTTTTTCAAATGCGGATTGCAGTGTTTCAAGCATCATACTGAATATCGATAGCATGACAATAATGAGCAGAAGCTTTCCATTATATATAATTTCTTCTAAAAAGAACCTGATAAAGCCTTTTACAATCGACCAACCGCCAAATGAGCTTTGCTGATCTCCTGTAAACATCATGTCTGTTATTGAAGGTAACTCCTGTCCTGGAAAGTACTGTGCATAATCTCTTCCAAGATCATTCCAATATTGCTCGATTGTGTCGGTTTCAAGTGCATCAACCTGCTGCTGTATCCACTGATCACCAATATCCTGGGTCCCTTCGCTCTCTGGCATAGATGCATGAGCGTATACGGTTGTCCATTGTAACAATAAAAAGAATAGGAGGAAGCTTCTCCAAACTTTACGCTTCATTGACTACCTCCTAGCTGCTTCCGAGCGGCAGCAGCGAAAGCAAAGTTTCAATAATGACATTTATAATGGGAATGGCCAACACTAGAATGAAGATTTTACCTGCAAATTCAATTTTTGATGCAATGCTCTCTTGGCCCGCATCACGCACCATCTGTGCTCCAAACTCAGCAACATATGCAATACCGATAATTTTCAAAATTGTTTTTAGATAAACATCGGGAATGCCTGATCGATTGGCGAGATCATTAATGATCTCAATAACTGCACCTATTTTTCCGATGACGAGTAGAAATAAGAAGACACCAGTAAACAATGTAATAAGAAAAGCAAACTGCGGCTTTTGCTCTCTAACGATGATGACGAGCAGCGCAGCTATTAAGCCTATACCAACGATTTGGATGATTTCCACTGCATTCACCTACTGGAATAAAAAGATCGATTTTATCTCCTGAAAGAGCTGCGCAATGACATCTATGACCATAAATATTCCGATCACAAAGCCTAGCACCGTAATCCAATGAGCAATATCCTCCTTGCCCATCTGCTTCAAAACGGTATGCATGATCGCAATAATGATTCCAACGCCTGCAATTTGAAAAATTGCTGTAATCTCCATATTTACCCTCCAACCATCTATACCATTAAGATGACGATTAATATCGCGCCCAATGTACCAAGGCTTCGCCACATATTGGCGTAACGGTGCTGTTCTTGTACCGCTTGTTCCTCTTCACTTTTCAGCTGAAGCTGTGCAAGCTGCAAATGTTTCTGTTGATCCTCTGAATCACTCATTCCAAGCACTGTGCCCATTCTAAGCAATACATCTTTCTCTCGCTGTCTTAGTGCTGTTCTTCCCCATATGCTTTCAATGGATTGCTGCCATGCTTCCTGCATAGACAGCTCCTTCGATTCATCAAGCAACTGCGCCGTTTGCGTAAATAGACCGCTCAGCGGCTGTTCAATGCCTTCACTGCTTTTTCTAAGGGCTGTGGGCAATAGTGTTTGTCCATAGTTAATCTCAGTTTCTAATCGCTGCAGAGCGTAGATGAGCATACGAAGCTGCTTACTTCGATTAATATAAGATGCAGCCTGTACAAATCCGATAGCAGTGCCGGCTAATATAATTAGAACAGCACCGAAAAGCTTAAGCATAAAAGAAATCTATACGATCATTCGGCATGATGCGCATGCTACTCACCTCGCTTTTTTCTAAGTGCCTGCTTTCTTCGCCATAGAGAATAATCCGCTGCTTTGTCGATTCTGATCTAGCATTCGTTCAACGGATATGATGCGATGCATAAAGCCCTGTTCATTCCGCTTTAGTTCTACTATGCTGCTGAATGCTCGCTCTTGAATGAGCGTTCTAATCTCGCTGCGACCAAGCGCTTCTTGAACATTAAAAGCATGTGCTGTTGCAATGACCTTAACACCACAATGGGCAGCCTCACGAATAGCTACTGCATCCTCAACTCTTCCAATCTCGTCTACAATGATGACTTCAGGAGACATTGAGCGAAGCAGCATCATCATTCCTTCTGCTTTCGGACAAGCATCCATGACATCTGTTCTCGGCCCGACATCGAACGATGGAATTCCTCTTACACAAGCAGCTATCTCTGAGCGCTCATCTACAATCGCTACTTTCAAGGCATGTTTGCGATTGCCCCCATAGCTTAACGCTCTTGCCAGATCACGAAGCAGCGTCGTCTTCCCTTGCTGTGGTGGTGAAATAATAAGTGTTGATTGCAAGCCTTCAGCGGGGCCTCCGAAAAGCTTAGGAAGCAGCTGCTTTGATGCACCGATAACTTCTCTCGCAATCCGTATATTAAATCCACCGATATCTCTTATGCCTCGGACGAATCCACCCTCTAATATCGTTCTGCCGGCAATACCGATTCGATGACCGCCCGCTATCGTTATATAACCTCTGCGCAGTTCCTCCTCCATAGCGTACAGGGAGTAATTGGTTATGCGTTCAAGCAGCTTGCGGCATTGTTCTTGAGTTGGATGATAGGCTTGTCTTGAATCTAGCACTGTTTTCCCCTGCTCCGTTACATAGTGGTAGCTGCCTTGATGAGCGATTTCCAATGGACGATTCTCTCGAATTCTAATTTCCTCTAAGCTATTTTTTATGTCCTGCGATAATTGATAAACAATGGATTTTAATTCCTGCGGCAAAATATGTACAATATGCTCTAGCATAGCTTGAGGTCACTCCTTGCAATTTGCTTTGACGATACAAGTCTATGCTTGTCTTTACGAAAATATCCCAAAATTTTAATGAATGATGCTAGCTTACTAGATCATATTCTCTCCTTTGCTAGTCGAGCACCTGCCTAGCTTTGGCTGCATACCGTACTATAGGTATCCAGGAAAGAAGGTCTATGAATGCGAGTTCAGGTTATTTCTAACGCAAGTAATGTACATCAAGCACAACTGATAGGGAAAACAGCGATCGTAATCGATGTGATGAGAACGTCGACGACGATCGTTACTGCTTTGGAGGCAGGTGCCCTATCCATCGTGCCTGTCGAGACGATAATGGAGGCCAAAGCGATTGCAAGGAATGGAGATTTATTAGGAGGAGAGCGGTTTTGCAAGCGTATCTCCGGGTTTGATCTTGGTAATTCTCCGCAAGAATATACTAGCCCTACGATACGCAATAAGCGTGTCATATTAACAACTACGAATGGAACACGAGCCATTGTTCGCTCGAAACGTGCAGCCGAGCTGTTTATTGCAAGCCTATCGAACGCTGATGCGTGTATTGATGCTGCAATACAATCAAAGAGGGATATCGTCTTGCTCTGTGCAGGAAGTCATGATCAATTTACATTAGAGGATGGTTTTTGTGCGGGTAGAATGATTGCTAAGTTAATAGCAGACAATTCAATTCAACAGCTTACAATGAATGACTTTGGTTATGCGATGCTTTCCTTATATGAACATATGAAGCACAGAATATCAGAAGCACTGCAGGATGGATTATCAGGCAAACGTTTGCAAACAATAGGTATGAGCGATGATATTGCAGCTTGCATTCAATTAGACAGCTCTAAGATCGTTCCATATCTTAACAAAGGGGAAATCATTCCGTATTCACACAACAACGGCTAATCGTTATTCAACGCTTACGATTTAAACTAAAAAACCGTCCATGATCGCTGGGGAAACATACCCCACCATGGACGGTTTTCATGTAATCATCTAATAACTAACGGCGTTCCGATGGACCACCAACAAACACTTGCTCATTCGCATCAAGGCCATACGCTGAATGTAGAGCAACAACAACTTCACTCAACTTATCGGATGCAATGACACAAGAAACTTTAATTTCAGATGTACTTACCATATTAATGCTAACGCCAAGCGAAGAAATCGTCGAGAACATTTTAGCAGCGACACCAGGGTTGCTAACCATACCTGCTCCTACGATAGAAACTTTTACAAGATTGCTTTCGGAAATTGTTTCACGGTACGGAACAGTATCCTTCAAGCCTGCAATAACTTCTAGTGCTTTTTCTTTTACATCTCCAGCTACTGTAAAAGCAAAGTCGGCTTTACCATTTTGTACACCGCTTTGTACGATAATATCCACGTCAATGCTATTATCAGCTAGTGCGCCAAATACATTGGCAAGAACACCAGGAATATCTTCCACGCCATTGATCGTAATTCTTGCTACATTCTTCTCAAAGGCAATACCGCGCACTGCTATGCCCTGTTCCATAACCGCTTCCTCCTTAACGCTAGTACCTTCATTCTTTGTAAAGCTTGAACGGACGACCAATTGAACATTATAATGCTTAGCGTATTCCACCGCACGCGGATGCAATACAGCAGCACCTAAATGAGCAAGCTCAAGCATTTCATCGTATGAGATCTCGTTGAGCTTACGTGCATGTTTAACTACACGTGGGTCAGTGGTATATACACCATCAACATCCGTATAAATTTCACATAGATCTGCTTTCAAAGCTGCAGCAAGTGATACTGCTGTTGTATCAGAACCACCGCGACCTAGTGTTGTAATTTCCCCAGTTTCACTTGCTCCCTGGAAGCCAGCAACAACTGCTACATGTCCTGATTCTAGCGCGTTTAGTAAACGATCAGGCTGAATATCGGCAATCTTTGCTTTGCCGTGAACAGCATCTGTTTTCATACCAGCCTGCCAGCCAGTAAAGGACATCGCCTTTCCGCCAGCAGCTTCTATCGTCATGGACAGTAATGCGATAGAGATTTGCTCTCCTACCGTTAAAAGCATATCCATTTCACGTGCTGATGGATTTGGATTTAACGTTTTTGATTGATCAATTAGATCATCCGTTGTATCTCCCATAGCGGAAACAACTACAACAATTTTATTACCTTCCTGTTGTCTTTCAATGATTCGTTGTGCAACACGTTGCATTCTCTCTGGCGTTCCTACGGAACTACCACCGAATTTCATCACGATCAAAGACAAAGCTGCTCACTCCCAACCTTGACATATGCATACGGTTATATATTATAACACCCATTACAATAATTGAATACTGCTACATAAAAAAAGCTGCTTGAGACATTCAAGCAGCTTTACAATCATTCTAGGCACGAGAGATGTATTTACCTTCACGTGTATCAATGAGCAACACATCATCTTCGTTAATAAACAATGGAACTTGAACGTTATGGCCTGTTTCAACTTTCGCGTTTTTCGTAGCACCTTGAGCAGTGTTACCTTTTACGCCTGGTTCAGTCTCAATAACTTTCAATTCAACGCTGTTAGGCAGCTGAATACCAAGAATTTCTCCTTGGTAGCTAGTAATGTTAACGTTCATGTTTTCTTTCAGGAAGTTAAGCTCCCATTCTAGCTGTTCTTCTGTTAATGTAAATTGATCGTACGTTTCATTATCCATAAATGTATATTCGCTAGCAGCGCTGTACAAATATTGAACCTCGCGGTTTTCGATCATTGCACGGCTCATTGTTTCACCCGCACGGAACGTTTTTTCCACTGTGTTACCGTTGCGTAGATTTTTAAGCTTAGAACGAACGAATGCTGCGCCTTTACCTGGTTTTACGTGTTGGAATTCCAATACTGTAAAAATATCACCATCAAATTCGATTGTTAAGCCTGTTTTAAAATCGTTTACTGAAATCATTAATGATTCCCTCCTGAAATTAAGTTCCAAATCACAGAAGAATGAGTTCTTTCGGCGATGAGGTTAATATATGATTGCCGGTTTGAGTAATTACGATATCATCCTCGATTCTCACTCCACCAAAACCAGGGAGATAAATACCAGGCTCTACTGTAACCGTCATTCCGGGTGTCAATAATGTATCACTTAAGCGAGATAGTCGCGGTGCTTCATGGATTTCCATTCCAATTCCGTGACCTGTGCTATGTCCAAAACGATCATCATAACCATAATTCGTTATAATGTCTCTGCAACATGCATCTGCTTGTAGCCCTGTCATGCCAGCTTTAATATGCTCTAACGCATATAGCTGTGCTTCAAGAACGATGTTATAAATTTCGAGATGTTTCTGTGACGGAGTGCCTACAAAAACCGTTCTCGTTATGTCCGAGCAATAGCCTTTATAATATGCACCGAAGTCAAGCTTTACGAATTCATTATTACCAATTACACGTTCACTCGCAACACCATGAGGCAGCGCTGAGCGTTCTCCTGAAGCAACAATCGTATCGAAGGATGTGCTTGTTGCACCGTTTATACGCAAAAACATTTCGATTTCAAGTGCGATATCTAGCTCTCTAACACCAGGCTTAATATAGTTCAATATATGTGCAAATGTTCGATCAGCAAGCTCCGCCGCCTCTTGAATAACACTAATCTCCTGCTCGTCCTTAATTTCACGCAGCTGTTCCACGAGCCCAGAAGTGCCAACAAGCTCCACTCCTCCAAATACTGCTTCATAGCGCTTATATTGAGCAAAGGAAATAATGTCTTGTTCAAATGCAACACGTTTAATTCCAAGACTGCCGAATAAGCTTTTCAGCTCATCGTAAGGGTGCGACGAATATATGCTTACCTTAAAGCCGGAAGCCTGTTCAGCCGCTTGCGTTTCATATCGAAAATCAGTCAGCAAATAGCTTTCCTTCAATGTAATAAGCAATATGCCTGCAGATCCAGTAAATCCACTTAAATAGCGACGATTGATTGGGCTGTCGATGATGATCGCTTCTAGCTGCTTTTCCTGTAGCATATTCTGCAGCTTCTCTACTCTTTTCATAATCATCTTAATCCCCTCTTTCGAATAACTTAAGCTTTACTGCTCAATATGAGCAATAAGCGCTTGTAACGCTAACAAATAACCTATTGGCCCTAATCCGGCAATTTGTCCTACTGCAACTGGTGCGATAACAGAATGATGTCTAAAAGCCTCTCTTTTATGTATATTCGAAAGATGTACCTCTACTACGGGAAGTGAAACTGCTTGAATAGCATCGCGAATCGCATAGCTATAATGCGTCCAAGCACCCGGATTCATAATCATTCCATCCGCTTGGCCGTATGCCGCATGTATGCGATCAATCATTTCGCCTTCATGATTCGTTTGAAAAAAACTAACTTGCACTCCTAGCTCTTGAGCCTTTTGCATAATCATCGCTTCAATTGCAGACAGCGACTGATTGCCGTAAACACCCGGCTCACGAATGCCAAGCATATTCAAATTCGGTCCATTGAGCACTTCGATTCGATGCATGCCGAGCACCTCCCAATCTGCCTTAACTTAGCTCTACAATGAGCCTTTGACATTTTACCACAATAGATGCAGTTTGAGAAGTGCAAGTTAAAGCTTAAGTTGCGGTAGCAGGCTCTCGTGATGCTTCATCCGTAAACTCAAAAGCAATCGAGTATCCGATAAACAAGCCCCATATAATAAAGAAACAAAAATCTGTCGCAGCGATTGTAAATGTCACATTAGTTGATAGCTTTGTAAAGCCTAGTATAGGACCAAGTCCGAACAACAGTCCCCACCATCCAAGCCCATACCATAATCCCGGCCACGGTCCTTCCAGCGTCCTGAAAAACCATATGTATATAAAGGAAGCTGCCATAGAAAATGCGATAAAGGATATGGTGCCTACAATATGTCCAAACGGGGTATGCAGTTGATCCTCGGTCAGCCACATTTTAATTAAAAATGCTGCGGGCTCATTTGTGAAATTGCAGTAAAAAACGAGTAATCGCAGGCCTCCCCAAATAACCCCCGCAAAAAATCCGATCTTTAATGCAAATGGGATCGGTTTCGTTACACCTGTCTGTTGTAAATTCCTTACAATAAAATTGTCCATAACATTGTCCTCCCTTCGGTAAAATCGTTTGAAAGCTGTACTCGTAGTATAAACAAGAAGCTATTGCCTTATCCGTCGTAAGCTTTCAATCTGCTGCAAAATCAAGTACAATAAATCTATATAGAAGCAGCAAAGGAAGGAGATTTATACTTGTCAGACAATTCTCGCAATATATATGGCGGACAAGCAGTCATAGAAGGTGTCATGTTCGCTGGCAAAACAGTTAATGTTACTGCAGTACGTCGCAAAAATAAAGAAATCGAATATTTGGAAGTGCCTAAGACGACGATTCCATGGGTGCAAAAGCTTAAAAAAATTCCATTAGTGCGTGGGGTTGTTGGAATTATTGAATCCAGCGCTAAAGGATCTGTCCATCTGAACTTCTCGGCAGACAAATACGCTGAGGATGAGATGGAAGATATGACAGAAGAAGAGCGTAACAAAGAGCTCGAAAAAGCAAAGAAAAAAGAAGGCAAATGGGATCTGACGATGATCTTTAGCGTTGCAGCGATCGGAGTGCTTTCCTTTGTATTCGGTAAGCTTATCTTCACTGCAGCACCTGCAGCCGTAGAAGAGCTGCTATTCAGTAATCTCTTTACGAGCAAGGTCGCTCATAACTTGCTTGAAGGACTTATTAAAATTATATTTCTACTTGCTTATTTATATCTAATGACATTAACTCCTATTATTAAACGATTGTTTCAATATCATGGCGCTGAACATAAAGTCATAACGGCATACGAAGCCGGTGTAGATCTTACTGTAGAAAATGTGCAACGCTTTAGTCGTCTGCACTATCGCTGCGGCTCTAGCTTTATTATTTTCACTGTTATTGTCGGTGTTATTATTTATTCAATGCCTTTCTTTACGTGGGATTCTATCTGGGAGCGGATCTGGATTCGTATCGTACTTCTGCCAGTCGTACTAGGTGTTTCTTATGAGGTACTTCGTGCAACGAATGCCGTTCGAGATATTCCGGTTCTTCGATTGCTTGGCTATCCTGGCCTATGGCTTCAACTTTTAACAACAAAGGAACCTCAAAATGATCAGGTTGAAGTATCAATTGCTTCGTTTAATCGTATGCTAGAACTAGAAAAGCAAAATGCAAACGGCACTTCTCAACAATCGTAAGGAAAGGAGCACCGCAGCATGAGGTCATCAAATGTGATCGGCTACATTGTCCTAATATTACTAGCGATTGGCATTATCGTAACACTGCAGGATAACCCGCTAATAATCATTATTCCAGTTGTACTATTTGGTTTAATTTTTTATTTTGTTAAACGACCACCTGCTTTTTTAAGCAAAGGCACGAAGTCACGCGGTACCTATAGCAGTGCAGTAAAGCAAAGTAAAGCTAAAAAAGAACGCCCCCGTTCGAAAACAGTACCTTTTAAAGTTATTGAGGGCGGTAGAGATGACAACGATACGCCACGTTATCATTAAGCTTCAGCATCCAGTAAACAACAATAGAGCCGAGCGAATATATTCGCTCGGCTCTATTGTTTAACATGCAATTGCTAATCCTCTGATTCCATCTCTCTGCGAATTTGCTGCAGATCTTCCAATCTCGCAGCATCTCTTCGAAAATACTCTACTAAGGTCTCTATACAAGTAATAGAATCCCAGCTCAAATGATGCTCGATTCCCTCAACATCATGATATATATTTTCAGCTTGTACACCAATCGTTGATAAAAAAGTTTCTAGAAGCTGATGTCTTTCCATCAACCGCTTCCCCATCTTCTTCCCTTTTGGCGTCAAGATTAATCCGCGATATTTCTCATAGATCAAATAATTGTCCTTATCAAGCTTTTGAATCATCTTCGTTACAGACGAAGGATGAACAGAGAGGCCTTCAGCAATATCCGATACGCGCGCGTATCCTTTTTCTTCCATAAGTTTATAAATTCGTTCCAAGTAGTCTTCCATGCTCGGAGTCGGCATTGAAGAACCCCCTATCATTACTTCATCACCGTTTCATTGGTGTCACTTGATCTATCATACACTTATGTTGCATAATTCTGCAACTTTTTGTAGGAAAAGCTGGGTTGTACTACCAGTTGAGCGGAACTGCTGCGGAGCAAAACGTTCTTTCGCTACAGAACAAAAAAGAGTTCTTGCACTCGCGTTTAAAGCCTGATTCCGCTACGGAACAATGAGTTCTTGCACTCGCGTTTAAAGCCTGATTCTTGATGTTAATAAGGTAGAATCAGGCCTTAAAGGCGAGCCACTTCGTTTTCCAGAATCTCTTTGTTCCTCCGCTGAGCGGGGAGTTTCTAGATAACACATTTGCTGCTTACTCTTCAAGCATGACTCACACAGCTTCCTTGTACTCACCCACACAAGCTCTGCATCAAGCGGAGCGGCGGTGCTTGGCGGAAAAGCGAAGCGGGCGGCCCTGTTCGAGGATTTCACCTCTTGATCCATTCTAAATATCCGAGAACTAAAGTCGTTTGAAGCCTTGCACCAGCGCGCAGCGTATGCATACTACAACGCTTCGAAGAGTACTACCTATGTATGCTTCATCGACCCCGCTACAATAACCCCCACCAACTATGCTTTGCTCGAGCAAAGCAAGACTCACACAGCTTCCTTGTACTCACTCACACAAGCTCTGCATCAAGCGAAGCGACGGTGCTTGGCGGAAAAGCGAAGCGGGCGGCCCTGTTCGAGGATTTTTCCCCCTTAGTCCATTCTAAAAATCCGAGAACTAAAGCCGCTTGAAGCCTAGCACCGCTGCGCAGCGCATGCAAAAGCATGTTTTTTTAGAATTTAAGCCATTCCGGCGTAATCATGTTCAACCAAATCGTAATCTTCGTCATTTGATCCGTGAACAAAAGAATTCCCATCAAAATCATAACCGCTCCGCCAATCTTCATAATGCGCTCTGAATATTTAAGAATCCAACGTGAACGCCCTAAGAAAAATGCCATTACAAAAAACGGAATCGCAAAGCCTAGTGAATAAGCAGTCGTCAACGAAAACCAAGTGCCAGGCTGAACTGCTGCCATGCTTATAATTGCTGCAAGAGCTGGTCCCATACATGGAGTCCAACCTGCAGAAAATCCAATCCCAAAAAGATATGAACCAAGATAGCTCGTCTTTTTCGGAATTAGATTAAATCTAAAATCCTTTAACAATAGTTGAGGCTGAAATATACCCAGAAGAAAGAGGCCCATTAGAACAACTAGAATAGCCGACAACCTACGAATCAGATCCTGATACTCACTAAAAAACTCGCTAAAAGCATTCGTTCCATACCCTAAAGCATAATAAATCGTACTAAATCCTAATATAAAAAAGAATGTATGACTAACCATTAGCCAGCGGCTTTTTCGGTTGAGCTCTGATTTCGTTAATTCCGAAACCGATATCCCCGTAATATAGGACAAGTAAGATGGATAGAGCGGTAGACAGCATGGAGATATAAACGAGGCAATTCCAGCTGCAAAGGCAATCCATAGCGTGATCTCATTCACTTCATTCACCTCATATTGTTATCATTAGGCAATACGCGAAAAAATGTTGCGACCGAGCAAAATTAACAGCAAAAACGCAATCAATACAAGCACAATCGTGCCTCCTGCCGCTAAGTTCCATACCCCAGCGATTAGCAAGCCGCAAACGACTGCAAGCTCTCCGACAAGCACAACGATAAATATACTTTGCTTAAAGCTTTTTGCAAGTAATAAGCTGCAAGCGGCTGGAATCGTTAATAGTGCAGATACAAGCAATCCACCAACAATTTTAATGGAGATACTAATGACTAGCGCGGTTAAAACACTAATTAGCACATTATAGTAGCTGACAGGCATACCGCTTACTGAAGCTGCTTCTTCATCAAAAGTAATAAGAAACAAACCATGCAAATGCTTTCCAACGATTAGAAGCACTGCTAACGTGACTCCAAACATCGTCCATAAATCAATTGGCGTCAGCGTGTAAATAAAACCAAATAAAAAGCTGTTCGCATCCATACTTAAATCTCTTCCAAGCGTAAAGAAAATAGAAGCGAGCGCAATTCCCCCCGACATTATGATTGCCAGAGAGAGCTCGGCATATGATTTATATGACTTACGTAGCTTTTCAATAGCAAAGGAAGCAAGTAAAGCAAATATTAGACCGAATAAAATTGGAAAATCCCCTACGACAAATCCTAAAGCTACACCAGCTATTGCAGCATGGCTTAACGTGTCACCGATCATTGAAAGCCTACGTAATACAAGAAATATTCCCATTAACGGAGCAGTAATGCCAATTAGCATCCCTCCAATTAATGCTCGCTGAAAAAAACTACTCATTATAATGTCCAAGCGATTAACCCTCTTTCTGACTTTCCATCTGAGAGCGTAGATGCTTCAGACTATGTGCTAAATTTTCTTCAATACAGTCTTGTGTTTCATGAGAATGTCGTATATAGAAGTTCAGCTTACCTGCAGTTGAAGCGGGGTTTTCACCTAAGTAACCTTTAATCATTTCCATATCATGAGAAACCATTAAAAACGTCATATTGTGATGCTGGTGCATATGCTTGATCATGTGAAAAAAGCTTTCCTGTGTTTCATAATCAATCCCTACTGTCGGTTCATCTAGTATAAGCAGCGAAGGATTGTTGATTAGCGCCCGTGCCAAAAATACCCGTTGTTGCTGTCCACCAGATAGCTGTCCGATTCGTTTATCTGCAAGATCCTCTACACCCATTGCCATCAAAGCATCATCACACTTTTGATAGTCTTGGCGAGAATGGCGTCCGAACCATTTGCGCTTCCCTGCCAGCCCTGATAATACCACCTCTTTAACAGTAGCAGGAAACAAAGGGTTAAGATTATTCTTCTGTGGAACATAACCAATTCGATCCCACGACTTAAACTGCGAGATCGGTTCACCGAACAATCTGACCTCTCCGGACGTAGGTTTAAGCAATCCCACTATAATTCGAAGCATGGTAGTTTTTCCTGCCCCATTCGTTCCGATTAGCCCGATAAAATCCCGTTCCATAACACTAAAGCTAACATCACTTAAAACATCACGCTGCTGATAGGAGAACGAAACCGAATCGACGGTTATAATATCTCGATGACATGCTTCTGTCCCAATACTCATGAATTTCCTCCTTCACAGCAAAACGGAGCTTCAATATGCAAGCTCCGCAGCCATTCCACTTTCCAATATATCTATTGTAATGCTTCAACTAGATTTTGCAAGTTTCGCTCCATCAACGAAAGGTAGTTATCACCTGCTTGCTCCTGTTTTGTCGTTAAGCCTTCAAGTGAATATATAACATTCGTATCGACCTTCGCTTCTGAAGCAAGCATTTTTGCTAAATTATCTGACACAAGCTCTTCGAAGAAGATCACTTTAACACCTTGCTCCTTCACAAGCTCTGCAATATTTTTAATATCCTGGGCACGCGGTTCTGCACTTGGCGATAAGCCCATGATCGAGATTTGCTGTAAATTATAGTCTCTAGCAACATATCCAAACGATTGATGAGAAACAACGATCGTGCGATTGGCAACGTTGCTCAGCTCTTCCACATACTTGTTATCCAATTCAACAAGTTCTGCTTTTAGTTTTTCATAGTTTTGTTCATATGCTTCCGCATGCTCTGCATCCACTTCCACTAAACTATTTTTAATATTTTCTGCTAGAATAAGTGCAGATTTAGGTGAAACCCATGTATGTGGATCCAGACCATGGCTATGACTATGATCGTGACTGTGCTCTTCTACCGCTTCTTCTTCCGCATCGTGATCATGTTCGTGATCATGCTCTTCCACTGCTTCTTCCGTATCGTGGTCGTGATCATCACTGCTTTCAGCAGCAGTTGTGTCAATCAGATCAATTCCTGTGCTAACTTCTTTCACGATCACGTTGCTGTCTTTTTCAAGCCCTTGCTTAAAGTCCTCTATCCACGTTTCCAATCCAACGCCATGATAGAGTAATAGATCAGCTTTCGATGCAGTTAATAAGTCTTTGCTTTTAGGCGACCAATCGTGTGGCTCGATACCTGTAGCTATTAAATTTGTAACTTTTACATGTTCTCCACCGATTTGCGAAGTCATATAATAGATTGGATAAAAGCTAGTTACAACACTAATACCACTATCGGACGTAGCTTCCTGCTCGTTATTTCCACAAGCAGTTATAAATACAACGATCAACATAATAAGTACGGATAAATATCTCTTTTTCACGGTTCTCTTCTCCTATATGTGTTTGTCATCTAATAGTAATCATTACTATTACGATTTTCATTATATAATCTCTTAATCGTAATGTCAACTATTAAGAATCAATAAAAATGAGTATACTGCCATCTTTGGCAATATACTCATTTTTCATACCGCGAACTTATTTTACAATTGCACCGTTCGGCATAACATCCGGAACCGTTGCAAGCGTCAACTGATCATCTTTCGATGCTGCAAGAATCATACCTTGAGACAGCTCACCGCGAAGCTTAACAGGTTTCAAATTCGTTACACAAATTACTTTTTTGCCTACAAGTTCTTCTGGTTTATAGAACTTTGCAATACCCGATACAACTTGACGATGCTCATAGCCAAGATCAAGCTGCAGCTTTAAAAGTTTATCTGCCTTAGGGACAGGCTCAGCCGAGAGTACCTGTGCGACACGCAGCTCGACCTTTGAAAAGTCCTCTATACCGATTTCCTCTTTCAGATCAGCAGGCTTTTCTTCAAGTGCAGGTGCTTCTGATTTTTTGCCTCCACTCATGGAATCTGCTATAAATGCAACCTCTTCCTCAACATCGAGACGAGGGAAGATTGGAGCAGACTTAACAACTTTCGTGCCTTGCGGGATTACTGTATAACTACCGATAGAATCCCAAACCGTAAGCTCGCCATCTGCAATGCCTAGTTGCTCCCAGATTTGACGAGGAGCATGTGTGAGGAACGGTTGCAGCATAATGCTGATCGAACGAAGTGATTCTGCAAGATGATTCATTACAGAAGCAAGCTGATCAAGATTGCTCTCCTCTTTCGCCAGCGTCCATGGCTGTGTTTCATCAATATACTTATTGGTGCGGCTAACAAATTGCCAAATCGCTGTAAGCGCAACGGAGAACTCCATGTTTTCCATTGCATTCTCTACCTGACCTAGCGTTGATTTTGCAAACTTCTCAAGCTCTGCATCAAATGCCGTCGTTGCTGCGGGAGCAGTTGGAATAACACCATCAAAATACTTCTCGATCATTGCAATCGTACGATTCAGAAGATTGCCCAGATCGTTCGCAAGATCAAAGTTAATACGCTCAACGAAGTTTTCCGGTGTGAATGCACCGTCTGCACCAAAAGGCACTTCGCGCAGCAAATAGTAACGAAGCGCATCCAAGCCATAACGATCGATTAGCACAACTGGATCGACAACGGTACCTTTAGACTTAGACATTTTGCCTTCCTTCGTTAGTAACCAACCATGTGCGAATACCTTTTTAGGAAGCGGCAGGCCTAATGCCATCAGCATAATCGGCCAGTAGATCGTATGGAAACGCACGATTTCCTTACCTACAAGATGTACATCGGCAGCCCAGTACTTCTCGAACATTTGCTTTTTCTCGTCATCACCATAACCGATCGCGGTAATGTAATTCGTTAATGCATCAATCCAAACATAAATAACATGTTTTGGATCGCCAGGAACTTTTACTCCCCAATCGAACGTTGTACGAGACACAGCGAGATCCTCTAAGCCGGGCTTAATAAAGTTGTTGATCATCTCGTTACGACGCGATTCTGGTTGAATGAATTCTGGATGCTCATCATAATATTTCAGCAAGCGGTCAGCGTATTTGCTCATACGGAAAAAGTAGCTTTCTTCCTTTACAAGCTCTACAGGGCGTCCACAGTCAGGACAATTACCGTCTTGTAGCTGACGTTCAAGGAAAAAGGATTCACAAGGTGTACAATACCAACCTTCGTACGTTCCTTTATAGATATCATCTTGATCTAGCAGCTGCTTGAATATTTTTGCCACGACCGTTTTATGACGCTCTTCCGTTGTACGAATGAAGTCATCGTTAGAGATTTCAAGCTTTTTCCATAGATCTTGAATACCTTTTACGATGTCATCGACAAACTGCTTCGGTGTTTCCCCTTTCTCTTGCGCCTTGCGTTCAATCTTTTGTCCATGTTCATCTGTTCCTGTTAAGTACCATACATCGTAGCCACGCAGACGTTTATAGCGTGCTGTTGCATCACCCGCTACGGTTGTATAGGCATGACCGATATGCAGCTTATCACTCGGATAGTAAATCGGTGTTGTAATGTAAAAGCTTTTGTTTTTACTCATCGTAACGCCTCCTTAGATTTAAATACAAAAAAGCCCTCGTCCAACATGGGACGAGAGCGAATTACTCACGTGGTACCACCCAATTTCCAAGACGCAGCATGTCTGCAACGCTTGCTCATTACACCAACAGGTATCATCTTTATCGCAGACCTACGCTTTTCCCTTACAAACCCAAACGAATTTGCTCGAAAAAAGTACCTCCAAGACCATCTTCCATTAGCATTGCCCGTCGGCTTCCACCAAACACCGTACTCTCTATACAGCTCCTCTAATGTACTCATCTCTTCATTGGCATATGATATAAGTTAAATATAAGAAATCTGTGTACGAAAGTCAAGTCAGGTGCATGCCTAGCTCTAATGATCTTTTTTAGGTTTGGGATCAGGAACATAATCAATGCCTCCGGGATGAAACGGGTGACATTTGCAGATTCGCTTGATCGTTAGCCATGAGCCGGTAAGCACGCCATGTTTCTCTAGCGCCTCTAGCCCGTACGCTGAGCAAGTAGGATAAAACCGACAAGTTGGCGGCTTTAGCGGAGATATAAACTTACGATAGCCATGTATTGGTGCCTTCGCTAGCTTTTTTGCTAATGACTGGCTACTGCTACTCACCTTGTACTTCTCCTTCTTCTAGTGCACATGCCTTACATTGCCCAAATACTTCAAATTTATGTCGAAGCACTTTAAAATCAGCTGGAACGTCAGTTTGTTCCATTGGACAAAATTTGATCGGATATGTCGCGCCACAATCCAAACAGATCATATGGTGATGGTGATCATGCTCGCGACAATGCATTTTGAACTTTACACCTTCTTCAAACATCACCTGTTCCAACACGCCCAGCTCTTCCATTACCCGAAGATTTCGATATACGGTATCAAAGCTTAGGCCAGTGTAGGTTTTTCCCATATATTCATAAACATCCTTCGGGGATAGATAACCCTTTGTCTCGAAAAATAATTTTGCTAAAGTTTTTCGTTGATCTGTTACTCTTAAGCCTTGCGATGACATAAGAGAAACAATTTCTTCTATCGTTTGCATAGACGGTTCCTCCATCAACATTCACGTTATATTCTATCATTAACAAAAAGCTCTCTATTTAATAAGAGAGCTTAGCCGTTAATATACATATTGCTTATAAAAGCCGCGCTCATAGCCACGAATAATATGGCGGTTGCGGCAATGAAGCTGTTACGAATCGTTTTCAGCTTTTTTTTGCGGCTAGTATCACTCGTTGCCGTAGCCGATGCAACAGCACGATGCATAAAAAGAGTAACAATAAACGAAGCGACGAAAAAAATATTAATAACGAACCATAGAGCTGTTAAGTTCATGCTGTCACCTCCCGACTACTGTACATACCATGTATTTATGATCACTATAAATGCGATAGAGCTTACGATTGCACCCGCAAAGCTAAACCAACCTGTACGGAAGCGCTGCTGGAACATTTTTAATATTCCAAAGCTGAGTAAACCAAAAATAAGTAGAATAAAAACAACAGCAAGTATAAAAAAGTCTGCCGGCACTGCACTAACATCTACTACTGACACTGTTTACACTCCCTCATATTACGTATCTCAATCACTAGACATTATACTAGAACATGACTTTAATAGCTAGTTTTGAATAGGATGCTCGTAAAATTTTCTCGACCTTGGTCGCTTCATTAAGCGGATTTGCAGCTCTCCATCAACTAACTTTGCGCGACAATACTTTGGTTTTACGAGCCTTGGCAGCTTGATCATTTCTATTGTTTCATCAGGCAGTCCTTCTAGACGTATATAATCCTCTCGTATAAACAGTTTCATATCATCTGTTTGCGTTTTAACAGGCAGCTCATATAGTACATCTAAATACTCCTTACCTTCTTTAAAACGATAAGGTCTCGATACTGACCTTTCATCGCTAGACCGTGAGTTTTTTTTCATACTATTGAAAAACTGCTCAACGATAGGAATATCTTTAAACGCCTCCATACTTTTTTCAAAATTCGTCGTACTTAACCACTTTTCTAGATCCGACCAGTTATTCATTCACTCACCTTCTTTTCCTTACATTGATATAGTATATGCACAAAGTGATAAGTGGGCACTTGTCATACCCACATTGTCACAACTAGGCGCTTTATGCATAAACTGCTATAAACAAACGGAAAGCAGGTGCAGCTATGCCAGCCTTTGTAGGTTTCGTCAATATTGTTAGTAATGGTTCAGGTGGAGTTGTCCAATTCGGGGACGCGTTAGGCGTCGTACCAAACAGCGCTACAAAAACATTTGCTGGTGCTGGTTCATTTATAACAGGAAGTCTAGCTAACTCCAACACAGGGATGAGTGCTACTAATACGTTGGATAATGAAATCGATGCAAGTCTTGGAGGAGCATCAGCGTAATGTTTACGGTGCAGCAACATATATATGTTGGGACAATACGCATTGAATCCGTAAGTAACAGCTCTATGCTTCAGATCGGAACATCTGGCGGGGTAAATGCTACATCCAATGTATCTACTCAGCATTATCCTATTCCAGCATCTAATGGGGAAGAGGTTGAACCCGAAGATTTCTTCAGTCCCTCGCTTGTACCTTTGCCAACGCCAAATCCAACTTAATAAGGAAGGGCTCTGATTGATATGTACAACTCTGATCCTCCGTCTAATCCGCTTCATGCTTGGCAGCAATGGGCACTTCGAATAGAACAACGCGTGCAAGAGCAGCAGCAGACCATTGAACGACTGGAGCAAGAGCTACAACGAATCAAGCAGCAGCTTGCCAAGCAAGAGCAAGCCTCACCAATTTATCATGTAGAAAAAATCGAATATCGTTTCGACCAATTAAAGGTGGAGACGCTGGAAGGTTCATTGCAGATTGGATTGTCCACGAGCAACCCTGAACAATTGCCAATGATGATTGAGGATTTTATGATGCAGCAGCAAAACGGCAATAGTCCACCACCTTTTCCATATAACACGAATGGTCAGGCTAACCCACCATATAAAGGAGCAACGTCAAACACTGCGCCGCCTATATCAAAGTCTAATAAAAAAATAAAAAACCGATTGCACGAACAACACGCAGCTCACCCTGCCAATGCGAGCGAAAACACTCAGCCTATAGTGAACAGCGAGGAGCAAGCACATGAGTTGCATATCGATCATTCCATCGAGCAGATAAGATCGTCCCTGCAACAGCGCTTCAGCGAATATATAGAACGACAGAGCTCATTGCTGCAGCTCGAAGTCAACGAAGAACATAAAACACTCATTATTGAAGATTTAGATCGACAGCTTGCCGCTCGCGTTCATTATTATTATGAAGCGCAACGAAACAAACAAGAACAGATTACAACTGAAGAGCTGCAGCAGCGTATTATCAAGCTAACGATTCATGACATTGAAAGTGCAATTGACCAGTATCTATATCGATTAACTCAGGAAAATGTGGAGGGTTTGGAATGAAAATCGACATTCATAATCAGCAATTAAAGGTTGGAGATATCGAGGTAATTGCCATATCCGCCAGTTCAAACCTGCAAGTTGGCGATAACGATCAAGTGCTTCTTTATTCAGCAGTAGAAACACCGCCTAGCGGTATCCAAATCGGGCCATTCCCATCGTTATATCCGAATGGCAAGTATGAGCAGAGCACTCATTCTAATTCTTCCTTACAACGTAAAAAAAGGGTAATAAACCGTAACGATGGCACAGCTTGATCAGAAAGGATTACATTATGAGTAAAGATACGCTCGTCTCCGTCAAATTTTTAAATATTATAGATAATTCAACTAGTTCTATTATACAAGTCGGTGATCGTAATAACAGCTATTTATACAATCAAACGATGGCAGTTGAAAGAAATATGAAACTATATAGTACCGATGAGCCTTATTTTGAGAGCTATCCTCTATTTACAAAACCGGCCCCCTACCTTCAATCTATGCTGCCACCAGGTAACATCGAGCATTGTATGCTTGGCAAGCTTGCTCCATTACCGGCACAAACACACACGATTGAGGTTGACTCTATAAAAGTAATAACTAGTTCCCAATCTTCCAACATACAGCTTGGGAATGGCAGAAAGCTTGTAGCGGAAGATCGAGAGAAAGCGTTTGAACAATATCTATTCCCAGCAAAAACAAGGGATGCGGATCAATAATTGTATCTGACCCGCATCCCTTGTTATCACTTTTGTATTAATTTTTTATACTTTGCAGCGTACTTACATACGGATTGAACGAGTGTCGCATGGGACCAAGTAAGCGGAGCAACAGATAAAGGGCTGCCATCGAATGGATGCAGCTGTTCAGGCAACATACCGCTTGGCAACGCATATTTTGCTACCCATTCTAGTGTACGCTTTGGACTTTCTAAATCAGCTAAGCATTTTGCCGATTCAATCTCAAAATTCGCCACCCAAAGTGTGCAGATGATCCATGGATTGCCTGGTATACGATCAATATCGCCCGTTTGCTGAAAATAATAGTCGTTTTTATAGCGTGCTATACCGCCAATCTCTGTTTTTACCTGTAGTCCATTTTTTATGGAGCGCATCGTTTTTTGTACGCGCTCGTCATCGACATCAAGCACGCCAAAGTCTAGCACCCCGAACATGCTGCTCTCCAGTGTCATATCTTTTACCCAACCTTGCTCTTTCTGAATTAAGCCTCTAGCAAATCTTCCCGCTTCCTCGTCCCATAAATGCTTCAGCATTCCTTTTTTAATTCGTTCTGCCGTGCTGCGGTAATGATCGCTTCGTTCATAATCGCCAAACAAATCAGTAAAGCAAGCCGCAGCCATTAATCCACCATACACACTTGCGACTGTATATGTCCATATGCCGTAGCGCTCCTCCCATAGGTCATAGCTAGGCTTAGGGAGATCCAGATCAGGCTCTATAAAATTACTTAAAAAATTGGCAGCATTACGTATTAGTTTAGAATACAAGCCTTGAGGCAGCTCAATAATTTGATGTCGTGTGTAATCCTGCCACAACGCAAACAATACAAGCGCCGTTTCATCCTCTTGTATCGGCAATCTCTCGCTCCCTTGAACGATATACGGATGCCAGCTGGAGCCTACGGTTCCGTCAGGATTATACTTATGGTACAAATATCCTTCGCTCGAGATCGCATTGGCGCAAAAGGTGAAAAACGGCGCAATCATGCTTTGATACCCAGCTAATGACATCGCATCAGCAACAAGTGCTCCATCTCTTGGCCACATATAGCTGTAATGATCGCGATTGTACTGTAATATGTCCGTATCGTTCGCTGCGACAATTGCACCGCGCTCATCCGTCTGCGTGCGTACAATTAGCAAGCTAAGCTTGAACAATTTGGCGACCTCAGGTGGAAGATCACCTAGATCAGACTCAGCACGCTCCAGCCAATGACGCCAGTATATAACGACGCGGCTTAGCAAACGCTCAGGATGATGCTCACGTACATATCGATCGAGCTTTTTGACCTCCTCAAGGTTTTGGCCGATCGACATCCAGTAATACAACGTTTTCTCCTTGCCGCCATCTACGGTTGTTCGTAAGCTAAGTGTACTGTCTACAGATCCTTGTGCAATACTGTTTCCCATTAAACTTCCATCTTCTGCATCTCTCCACGTGCCTTCTGCCGTATTGAATCGCTTTACCCCCGTAGAATACTGTAGAATACCGCCCTCATCTGTTAAGCCGTTAAACATAAAATAATTGGACTTTTTATAATGAAATATCGTCTGATTGTCAGGATAGTATACAGCTGTATCGCCAACTTCTGTCCCTTCAATCATTAAATCCTGATGAAAAAACAGCTTTATTTCACGGGCACGATTATGATGGTTGCGAACGGTAATCTGCTTTAAGTAGATGCATTCTCTTTGATGAACTCCGTCATTGATCTGGAGCTCTATGCCAAGTCGTTCATGTCTAGCCTTTACATTCGTAACAAGTGAATCATCCAAGTAATCAAGCTCAAACTTCCATTCAGAGTGGTCAAGCCAACTAAACTCGCCCTGCACCCAAATGCCTACTCGACAATAATGACCTCCTACATGATTCAATTGCCCAACATACGGATAATAGATATCACGAATAAATCCATGCTGATCCATATTAATTAACAGCTTCCCATTGCCGATTACTAAGTGTCTAGCCATGCTTTTCTCCCACTCCCTACTGTTTAAGCTGTTCGTACAATGCCTTGTATTGCTTTGCTGAACTGCTCCAGCTATAATCGACACGCGAACCATTGTCTACGATTCGCTGCCAAACGTCTGCTTCATGTTGGTAGATACGCACTGCACGTTGGACTGTAAACAAATATTCGTGTGCATTGTAGTTGGAAAACGTAAAGCCAGTTCCAGTTGTTGTGTATTCATTATAAGGAAGGACTGTATCCTTCAGTCCCCCTGTCTCTCTCACGATAGGGACCGTCCGATATTGCAAAGATATAAGCTGACTAAGACCACATGGTTCAAATCTTGATGGCATAGCAAACATATCAGCACCTGCATAAATACGACTTGCCACCCTCTCACTGTAACCAAGCCAAAACCGAAACTTTGTCGGATGACGGAGAGATGCTTCATAAAAGTAGCGTTCGTACTTTTCATCGCCTGATCCTAGCACAATCATTTGCACATTATGCTGCAGCAACTCATCCAGTGTAGCAATGACTAGATCTAGCCCTTTTTGTTCTACTAGACGAGATACAAGCCCGATGAGCGGAATTGTTTCATCGACAGGCAGAGACATTTCTTCTTGCAAATCAAGTTTGTTTTTTCGCTTACGCTGCAAGGAATGACGGTACGGAAACTTAATATGGGCATCGTTCATTGGATTAAAGGTATCCGTATCAATCCCGTTTATAATACCTATCAAATCTTCTTTTCGATAATTGAGTAGCGAATCCATACGTTCACCGTAATAGGCAGTCTGAATCTCTAATGCATAGGTCGGACTCACTGTTGTCAGCTTGTCTGCGAACTGAACAGCGGCTTTCATACAGCTTGCATTGCCGAAAAACTCTAACCCTTCTGATGTAAAGCATTCATCGCCAGCACCAAGCAGCTCCTTTAATTGCTCGATTCCGTAAATGCCTTGGTACATCAAATTATGAATCGTAAATATACTTTTCGTGCGTGCCCAAACAGGATGGTCTGCAAAACGCTGTTTTAACAAAAAAGGAATCAATCCCGTTTGCCAGTCATTGCAATGTACAATCTGAAACGATTCTTCATATAAGGACGAGGCAGCTAATACAGCAACACTAAAAAATACAAATCGTTCTGCATCATCACCGTAGCCATATAATCCACCACGCTTGAAATAGTACTCATTGTCAATCAAATAATAGGTAATCCCTTCAAATTCACCTTTCCATAGCCCAACATATTGATTGCGCCATCCAAAGGCCACTTCAAAATTAGCAATTTGTGTGAAATGCTGCAGCTGTTCTTGCTTTATAAGTCCATACTTCGGCATAACAACAGCTACATGAATTGCAAGTTCCTTTAACGCTTTAGGAAGAGCCCCTGCGACATCCGCAAGCCCACCAGTTTTGGCTATTGGTACAGCTTCAGAAGTTGCAAACAGTACATTCATCCACTCTGCCTCCTATTCTCTTTCTCTATAGCAGCTCAACGTTCGCACAATACGATACAGCTCAAAGCTATAACGTCGCTAGATGCTAGATCACTCTTCTTTTCCCAGCTAAGTAAGGTCCGGACTTAACGCCCTTCACTACGCGATTCTCTTCAAGAATAACGTCCTTATCGAAGATGCTGCATGTTACACTGCTGTTCGGTAAAATGACGCCGTTCTGCATAATGATACTATCCTCCACAACAGCTCCTTTATGAACATGAACTCCTCTGAACAAGATGCTGTTATGCACTTTTCCTTCGATAAGACAGCCATTCGCTATAATTGATCGCGAAACATCGGCATCATTCGTATAACGAGCTGGAGGTCCATCCTTCACTTTAGTATAGATGGGTGCCGGCTCGTAAAATAAGCTTCTCCATACTTCAGGCTGGAGCAGCTTCATACTGTTGCCATAATAGCTATTAATTGTATTCACGACTGCAAGAAAACCTTCATGAACATATCCATAAACTTTAAGCTCATTCAGCTTAGATAATATCGCATGACGTACTAAATGATCCTGTCCTTTCGCTAATGATGTTTCAACCAAATCCATCAGCAGCTCTTTTTTCATTAAGTACATCTCCATATTGGAGTAATCGCTGACCATTCTGCCATATGAATCTTGAATCTCCGTAACACGTCCATCATCATCCATACGGACCTTGCGCGCTTTACCGAGAACAGGCTCATCACTACGAAAACATATGACACTTATATCTGCTTGTTTTTCTATATGATATTTAAGCACTTTTCGATAATCAATATTGCATACCATATGACTTCGAGTAATTAATACATATTCTGGTGCGGAACGTAAAAAATAGTCTCGATTTTGATAGAAATGAAACAGATCACCTCTGCTCAGCTCTTGGACGTCATCAGTAATCGGAGGAAGAACAAACAATCCGCTCTGTCGATGCTGCAAGTCCCAGCTTTTCCCGCTTCCAATATGATCCATAAGTGATCGATACCTTCTATGAACAAATATACCAACCTCGCTAATTCCAGAATTAACCATGTTGGATAATGTAAAATCAATTAATCGGTAGCGAGAGCCAAAGGGAACGGTAGCAGTGCAGCGTCCCTGTGTTAATTTATCAAGCTCATCTGTTTCATGTATGAGATTGATGACGCCCATAATTTTTTGTTTATTCATCTATTCCACTCCCATCAGATTCTCTCGCGCTTTTATATGTTCGCCTACTGGAATGACGGTAACTTCAACACTGTCCGGAGAACCGATGACCGCATAATCTTCGATGACGGCACCATCTCCGATTATGGCACGATATATTTGAACATGTTTGCCGATTGTTACCTTCGGCATAATGACTGATTCCGTAATGGTTGATTGCTCGCCAACGCTTACACCATAAAATAGTACGGATCTTTTAACATCACCTTCAATAAAACAGCCTTCCGATACAAGACTTGATGTAACGCTAGCTCCAGCTTCAATAAATTGTGCCGGCTGATTAGGATTAACGGAATAAATTCGCCATTGTGGATCACCGAGATCAAGCGAAGGTTGATCCTCTAGCAAATCCATATTGGCTTCCCACAGACTATCAATCGTACCGACGTCTTTCCAATATCCGTCAAATATATAACAGTTAAGTTTCAGATTATCGTTCATCATGGCAGGAATAACATCTTTACCAAAATCATTAGTAGACATAGGATTTTTTTCATCTGCGATTAGATAGCTTTTCAATACATCCCAATTAAAAATATAAACCCCCATTGAAGCTAGATTACTTGTAGGGATTTTCGGTTTCTCTTCGAATCCAGTAATATTGTAATCTTCATCGATGTGCATTAGCCCAAAGCGGCTGGCTTCCTTCCAATCCACCTCGATGCCAGCAATTGTAACTGCAGCGTTCCGTTCTTTGTGCTGCTGCAACATTAATTCATAATCCATTTTATATATATGATCGCCCGATATAACGAGCACATAATCTGGCTCGTAACGTTCTATGTAGGGGATATTTTGATAAATAGCATTGGCCGTTCCTTTATACCAAACTCCTCCCGCTTTTTGCATATAGGGCGGTAATATTGTCATGCCACCATCTCTGCGATCTAAGCCCCATGGTGTGCCTATTCCTAGATAACGATTCAACTCAAGCGGTTGATATTGAGTAAGAACACCAACCGTATCCAATCCCGAATGCACACAGTTGCTTAAAGTAAAGTCAATGATCCGATATTTCCCTCCAAAATAAACAGCTGGCTTTGCCAAATCCTTCGTTAGCACACCTAATCGTTTTCCTTCACCACCAGCTAACAGCATTGCGATCATTTCTTTACGAACCATGAACATCATCCCCTTACGAATTAATTACCTGATTCTCCCCCGACTCGAAGGAATATAGCATAAAGGAAAATGGAGGAAGCTCAATAGAAATACTGTTAGGTTGACCGTGCATCGGTACATGTTCACTATGAATTTCTCTTTGAACGACCATCGTCGTACCTCCGTGCTTGACTTCATTACTATGCAGAATAAGCGCATATATACCTGACCTTGGCGCACCTATTCGATAATTGCTGTAATGCTGCTCTGAAAAATTAACAACGATGAGCATCATCCCCTGCTCACCCTTGCGAATAAATGAAATTTGCGACTGAGCCGCATTATTAACATCAATCCATTGAAAGCTATTGGACTCAAAATCGTTCTGCCAAAGTATAGGCTGATTACGGTATAGATGATTCAGCTCCTTAACATAATGATGCATCGTTTGATGCGAGTCATACTGAAGCACTTCCCAGTCCAGCATGTCCTGATCCTTCCATTCATCGAACTGCCCCCATTCACCGCCCATAAAAAGCAGCTTTTTTCCAGGATGCGTCATCCAGTAGCCGTAAAACATTCTAAGCTGAGCGAATTTCTGCTCATAGCTGCCCCACATTTTATTAAGCAGTGAACGTTTACCATGAACGACTTCATCATGAGATAATGGCAGCACAAAATTTTCAGTAAATGCATACCATATGGAAAATGTAATGAGATGATGATGCTTCGTGCGGTCGACTGGAGATAATGCCATGTAACGCAGCATATCGTTCATCCAGCCCATATTCCATTTATAGTTAAATCCAAGTCCATCCATATAGGTTGGCTTAGTCACAGATGCAAAAGATGAAGAATCTTCGGCTAGCATTAGCGTATCGGGGTAATAATGAAAGATCGTTTCATTCAATGTTCTAAGGAAAGTGATCGCGTTCGTATTCAGATTTCCGCCATCTTTATTCAAAGTATGAAGTTCTATTGGCTTGTCCATATGGAGATCGAGCATCGTTGCAACTGCATCAACGCGCAAGCCATCAAAATGAAATTGCTCCAGCCAGTACATTGCGTTAGAAATTAAAAAGCTAATCACTTCGCTTCTCGCGTAGTCGAAACTAAGCGTCCCCCATAGTGGAAGCTCTGCTCGTTTCCAGTCAGCACCTTCGTACAGTGGACTACCATCAAAACGACGCAAGCCATGAGCATCCTTACAAAAATGTCCAGGCACCCAGTCCAATATGACGCCGATGCCTCGCTTATGACATTCATTAATAAAATGCTTTAGCTGCTCTGGCGTT
>Ga0160467_100291_pt1 | contig 58363 bp, 42 predicted proteins | sample HID1972I_E11MG_FD_108221 | JGI IMG/M metagenome (GOLD analysis project Ga0160467, IMG submission 108221) | Enriched pill bug-associated microbial communities from UW Madison campus, WI, USA - HID1972I_E11 MG | ecosystem: Host-associated > Arthropoda: Insects > Digestive system > Unclassified ... | reverse complement strand
GAATGATGGTATTTCTTTGATTCAAACAGCAGAGGGTGCGTTAACAGAAGTACATTCTATGCTACAACGTATCAACACGCTAGCTAACCAATCAAAAAACGGTATCTACTCTTCAACTGACCGCTCCAAGATCCAATTGGAAGTTAGCCAACTAAAAACAGAAATCAATAATATCGCTACTGGTACTAAATTTAACGGTATTGAACTTTTGAATACTAGCGCAGATGTTGAGTTCCAAACAGGAGTTAATAACTCTGACGTAATTTCAGTGGGACGTGGCAACATGACAATTGCATCATTGGGAATCTCGGCATTGACGGTAGCAACTGCTTCTGGAGCTTCTGATGCTATTTCAGCAATTGCAGCTGCAATTGAAGAAGTATCAACACAGCGTGCAACATTTGGTGCTGTACAAAACCGCCTAGAGCATACAATTAACAATCTTGGTGTAAATGCCGAGAACCTATCTGCAGCACATTCTCGTATTAAAGACGCAGATATGGCAGCGGAAATGACAAACTTCACGAAGAACCAAATTCTAGTACAAGCAGGAACGTCTATGCTTGCACAAGCGAATTCTGTTCCGCAGAACGTATTAAAGCTTCTTGGTTAATATTTACAAGACTAAAAACTGCCTTCGGGCAGTTTTTTTATTAAGTTTTATGTTTCTAATGTCGATATTATTGATAAAGCAAGTGCGGCATTGCGCTTATTATGTCATCGGAGGATTTTCTATGGATATACTGCAACAGAATCTTTTGTATTTAAAGCAACATCATAATTCTATATTTTGTGAAATTGAGTTCTTTTTAGCTCATTCCAATAATGAAAAAAGATGTAAGTTGATCGAGTCGGATACCGGAGACTATAATTTATCGTATGTTACTCACGAAGGTATATTCCTCTTATATGATGATGATAGAAGAGATATTTTAAATTGGATAGATTCATTAGCGGCCATAAAATCAGAAGAATACGATGTTATTATGTATGGTCTAGGATTAACTCATCATGTTGCAGAACTTATTCAACTAAATAGTGAATTAAACTTTTATATTATTGAGCCAGACATAGATATATTTTTGGAGACTCTAAAAATAATAAATATTGAAAAGCTATTAGAACATCCGCAAATTAAATTGTTCGAAGTAGGTGATTCAAAACAACAATTTAATGATTTCGCTTATCTAGCTAATTTATATTCATTAAGAAGAAGAGTTCATGCATTTATTCCGTATTACTCGAATTTAGATAAGAAAAAAATGAGTGAATTTTATGAATTTGTATACGGAGCCTTATCTGCAACTATGATACAAATTGGGTTTGAAAATACTTTCGGAACATTACCCTATTTAAATAGTATACGTAATATTGAATATTTGTATAAGTCACATAACTTGAACATCTTAAAGAATCAGTTTGAAGGTTGTGCCGCATTGGTTGTTGGTGCTGGGCCATCCTTAGAACATGATATTCAAAAAATTAAAGCAGTTAAGGATAATGTGCTTATTATTGCGGCAGGAACGAGTATTCAAACATTACTGCACTATGGATTAGAACCACATTTAATTGTGTCTATGGATCCCGGAGAAGCGAATGGAAGAGCGTTTTCAAATGTTGATATAGGAAATATTCCATTAGTGTTCGTAAACCAAATATACACAGAAATTTTAGAGTGTCATCCTGTTCGAAATTATCATGCATATTTCACTGGTGATGGAGTGCTACAATATTTATTGGGAGATATGGAACTATCTCCAATATTAAGAACGAATCTTTCGGTTTCAGGAACAGCAACCCAAGTAGCATATTATTTGGGAGCAAAAACAATAATCTATACTGGGCAGGATTTATCTTTTCCTAACAAGCAGTATTATTCAAAAGGAGCTAAACATTTCTCAGAAGAAAAACTAAACTCACTTATGACAAGTCGACAGCTAACCGTTGAAAATGTAAGTGGTGGCACGAATGAAACAAACCAGTCGATGATTCTAACACTTGAAGATATTGAAAAATTAATAGAGGATATATCTGATGTGAAATTTATTAATTGTTCTTCATTAGGTGCAAAAATTAAAGGAGCAGACTTTATTCCTTTCGATGTGGCCACTCAAAATACAGCATCAGGAGTTTATTCGTTTAATAAGATTAGTGAAATTGCTGAATCTAATGAATTTAGAAATGAATTTAATCTTAATGATTTACTCAATAAAATTGACACAGCAATTAGAGAAAGTAAACAACTAAAGGATCAGTGTAATATTTCAATAAATACAATAAAAAAAATAGATGAATTGAGTAGAAGGTATCCGGCAAAGGCAATGTCTTTACTAGGAAAACTTGAAGAACAATTTTCTGTAGTTACAGAAAATGAAATGTTCAAAAAAATAATAACTAGCTGGAATCGTAGTCTTACGAGAGAATATGATCAACATGTAATGAAAGTTCAGGAGGAACCAACAATAATAGGTAAGTCTAAATTACTAATGTCGATCGTTTATCCATATATTCAGAACATTATAGAATCCTTCGATCTAATTAACACGGAATTTATATTAATTCACAAAAAACTTATGGATATGAAACAAAACTGAATTAGAACTGAGGGAAATTAGATGAAGAATGTACTAGCTATAATACCAGCAAGATCAGGTTCTAAATCCGTCAAACATAAAAATATTCGCTTAATGAATAATAAGCCGTTGTTAGCTTATTCGATTGAGCACGCCTTAAAGTCTGAGCGAATTAACCGTGTTATTGTTAGTACGGATAGTAAAGAATACGCTCAAATTGCCGCAGAGTATGGTGCAGAAGTACCGTTTATTCGTCCATCAGAGTTATCAGGGGATTACTCTTTAGATATAGAAGTATTCCAACACGCCCTTGATTTTTTGAAAAAGGAAAACTATATTCCTGATATTATTGTTCATTTAAGACCAACTTTTCCTATTAGAAATGTACAAGACATCGATAAGATGGTTGACATGATGTTACAAGATGAAACAATTGATTCCATAAGATGCGTTGTCCCTGCGAAAGAGATACCACATAAAATGTGGTATTTAGAGGGGGATGGTGAGTTGAAGCCATTACTAAATGATATCTCGGAAGGTTATAATCTTCCTCGTCAAAAGTTACCTAAGACTTTTTATCAGAATGCATGCATTGATGTAATAAATCCTAGAGCTATTTTACAATATTCTTCAATGTCAGGTAAGAATATAAAAGGATTTCTTATGAAACAAAATTTTGATATAGACACTGAAGAGGAATTTATTCAAGCTGAAAATTACTTGAAAGTTACTGAAGGTAAAAACAGATATGTAATTGATATTGATGGAGTTATTGCTATATTTCGCTCAGATCTTGCTTATAACGAAGCAGAACCTAATTTTGAAATTATAAATATAATCAATCATTTATATGATTCTGGTAATTTTATAGTTTTATTTACAGCAAGAGGATATGTGACAAAAAAGGACTGGCGAGTTCTTACTGAGAAACAATTAAATTTATGGGGATTAAAATATCATGAACTACATTTTGGGAAACCTAATGCAGATTATTATATAGATGATAAAATGTTGGATTTATCGTTATTCAGTAAGTATTTCACAATACAGGAGGATTTAAAATGAAGATATTTAATGATTTGATCATATTTGAAATGGCAAATAGCCATCAAGGTAGTGTAGAGCACGGTATAAGGATTATAAAAGAGATGGGTAAGATAGCACGTAAGTATAATATAAACGCTGCAGTAAAGCTACAATATAGAGAATTAAATTCATTTATACATCCCGATTTCAAGGAACGAGATGATGTTAAACATATTCCAAGATTTATGAGTACGCGATTAACGTTTGAACAATTTTGTGAATTAGTTCAAGCTGTAAAAGAAGAAGGAATGGTCACGATAAGTACTCCTTTTGATGAGGAAGGAGTAAAGTGGTGTGTTGAGCAAGACCTGGATATTATCAAAATTGCTAGTTGTAGTTCAATGGACTGGCCTTTAATGGAGGCAGCCGCAAAGGTTGGAAAACCATTAATTGTGTCAACTGGTGGTAAAACGATTTCGGATATAGATAAAATCTTCAACTTCTTAATTCATAGAGAAGTAGAATTTTCATTATTACATTGTGTAGCTGAATATCCAGCTCCTCTTGAAAGATTACAACTAGACTTTATTGATAGAATGAAAAAACGTTATCATAAAGTGCCTATCGGTTATTCTGGACATGAGGATCCTAATGATCATATCGTTTCTATGCTTACTGTTGCTAAAGGAGCAACAATATTTGAAAGACATGTAGGTTTACCTACAGAAACGATTAGCTTAAATGCTTATTCTATGAATCCAGCACAGGCTGATAAGTGGGTAGAATCCATTGTTAATGCTAAGTTAATTTGTACCTTGAAAAAGGATGATACAAAGTATATCAGTCAAGAAGAACTAGATTCACTTCAATCATTAGCTCGTGGTGTTTACGCAAAAAATAATATTGTTGTTGGAGATAGAATAAGTAGAGATGACGTGTATTTTGCAATGCCACTGCAAGAAGGTCAAATGACGAGCGGAGAGTTCTATGAAGGCGTTGTGGCTACTAGAGATTATAACGTAAATACAGCTATAAAAGAAAAAAAATTCACTTCAGATATTAAAAGTGCACGTAGTATAATTCACGATGCTAAAGGTATGTTATTTGAAGCAGGTATTACACTAGGTAATAATATTGAGGTAGAGCTTTCACACCATTACGGACTAAGTAACTTTAGACACGTCGGTGCTTTAATTGTAAATATAGTAAATAGGGAGTACTGTAAAAAGTTAATTATAGTTCTACCTGGTCAAAAACATCCTCGTCATCACCATAATATCAAAGAAGAAACATTTTTGGTGCTCTATGGTGACCTTGAAATTGAGATTGATGGAGTAAAGCATACCCTTAAACCAGGAGATATGCAAACCGTATTACGTGGTCAAGTACATTCGTTTTCATCTAAGAAAGGGGCAATATTTGAAGAAATTTCAACTACACATATGAGTGGTGATTCCTTTTACGAGGATCAACTGATCATGTCAAAAGATTTAATAGAACGTAAAACTTTTGTGAAGGATTGGTAGACAGATGAGTATTTGCTTGTTATGTAACGATGAGAACTATAAGGTAAGACACCATCGGGTAAGAGATAAAGCAGATATTCAAGTTTTAGAATGTATAAACTGCGGTCTTGTGTATTTATCACGATTAGACCATATATCTGATGATTTTTATGAACAATCTGGAATGCTGAACGGAAAAGTAGATTTAGATAATTACCGAAAGCAAACTAAAAAAGATGACTTGAGACGTGCTAATTCATTACGTGATAAGTTAATCGGGAAAAGGGTACTAGACTTCGGTTGTGGTTCTGGAGGTTTCTTGCATTTAATTAAAGATACAGCTGGCGCAGTATCGGGTGTTGAGCTTGATAAAAGACTAAATCATACACTAAATAGTGAAGGCATTGAATGTTTTGAGGATATCTCAGAGATTAATGGAGCATACGATGTCATAACCCTATTTCATGTAGTAGAGCATTTAGTACATCCTATAGATGTATTATCCAAGCTCAGAAAGCATTTAAATCCGAATGGAATAATATTAATTGAGGTACCTAATGCCGATGATGCACTACTAACTTTATATAATAGCAAGGAATTCGCAGACTTCACTTATTGGAGTTGTCATGTATATCTGTACAATACTGAAACTATGAAGAAGATGGTGAATAAGGCAGGCTATAATGTGAAATTAATAAAACAAATTCAAAGGTACCCATTAAGCAATCACTTACACTGGCTTTCATCTGGAAAACCAGGTGGTCATTTGCATCTAAATATGTTAGATAATCCAATGTTGACTGAAGCATATGAGATGGCATTAGCGGCAGTAGGTAAGTGTGATACGATAATGGTTGAAATTTATGACTCAAAAGAGAAATAAGAATTAAAATTTTTATTGTGAAGCGCATCTATTTTTCGAATTAGTATAATAATTAGATGTGCTTTTTATTTTTTCTCGATACACACGTATTCACTATTCATTAGTTCTGAATCAATTGGGATTTACAGAAATAAATTATGGAAATAAATCATACATTTCAGGTCTGTGGCTCTAGAAGCAATATATCCAATGAATAGGTTGCCTTGGTACTAGTATCATAATACGTACTTTACGTGAGGATAATGTTTGAGTAACTTGAAAAACAGTTCAATTTATAACTTTCATTTCGCGAAAGGTACTTAATAAAAACTAGAACTAATGGAATATAAAGTTAACGAGAATAGCCAATGACTCAAATAATTATCATCTCCTTCGAAGAGGTTATACACAATCACATTGCATTTACTAAAAGGGGTAATAATAATGAAAGCTATAATACTAGCTGGTGGAACGGGAAGTAGATTATTTCCATTAACAGTGCCCGTTTCCAAGCACTTGTTACCTATCTACGATAAGCCAATGATCTATTATCCATTGTCTGTAATTATGTTAGCTGGCATCAAAGATATTTGTTTAATTACTACTTATGAAGATTTGTCTTTATACCAGAGGTTGTTAAATGACGGAAAACATTTTGGTATAAATATTCAATATTTAATTCAGTCAGAACCAAGAGGCATTGCACAAGCTTTTATCTTGGCAGAAGAATTTATAGGTAATGATAGTGTGTGCTTGATTTTAGGAGATAATGTATTTTATGGACAAGGGTTTACTTCCCTTTTACAAAATGCAACGGAGAATATAAAGGGAGCTTTACTTTTTGCATATCCAGTAAAGGATCCCCAACGTTTTGGAGTAGTAGAGTTTGATAAAAATAACAGAGTGGTTTCTGTTGAGGAGAAGCCTCAGTATCCAAAATCAAATTATGCAGTTACAGGGATATATTTTTATGACAATAATGTTGTTAAGTATGCTAAAATGCTTCAGCCTTCAGAAAGAGGTGAGCTGGAAATAACAGATATCAATAAAATATATCTTACTCATAATGAACTATATGTTCAACGTTTAGGGAGGGGGTTTGCCTGGTTAGATACTGGGACATTCAGTAGCCTTTTAGCGGCGGGACAATTTGTTGAGACTATCGAGGAAAGACAAGGCTATAAAATAGCTTGCTTAGAAGAGATTGCATATAATCAGGGATGGATTAGTAAAACGGATTTGATAGAGATGGCCAAGAAATATGAAAAGAACACTTACGGTGAATACCTAATGAGTATTATTGAAGAAAAAAACGATAAGATTTAATGTATTTAATGTTCCCACAGTAATTGGTGATGAAGAGCGAACATCTACTTAATAACCCCGATGTGAGTTCTTATAAGAAAGTGAGAATACAATGGACAAAATAAGATATGTTACAAAATCATCTTTACCTCCATTAGATGAATATATAAATGAAATTAAGGGGATTTGGGATAGCTCAATAATGACCAATATGGGTGAATTACATAATAAGCTAACGAAGCAACTTAAAGATTACTTGATGGTAAAGGATGTTTCTTTATTTGTAAATGGCCATATAGCGTTAGAGCTTGCAATTGAAGCACTTGGAATTACGGGTGAGGTGATTACAACACCATTTACGTTTATATCGACGACACATGCAATTGTTAGACAAAATTTAACTCCTGTATTTTGTGATATAAATGAAGATGATTTCACAATAGATGTACAACAGATAGAGTCGCTGATAACGGAGAAAACTTCAGCAATTCTACCAGTACATGTGTATGGAAATATATGTGATGTAGAGGGAATTGAAAGAATTGCAAAGAAATATAACTTGAAAGTAATTTATGACGCAGCACATGCTTTTGGCTGTGAATATAAAGGGCAGGGCATCGGTAATTTTGGTGATGCCTCCATGTTTAGTTTCCATGCTACTAAAGTATTTAATACGATTGAGGGCGGAGCAGTAGTTTGCAAAAGTGAAGAAATAGGAAATAAATTGTATAGACTTAAAAACTTTGGGATTAAGTCGCATGAGGAAATTGATAGTGTTGGTCTTAATGCCAAAATGAATGAATTTCAGGCTGCCATGGGAATTTGCAACTTAAGGTACATTGAAAAAGAATTAGATAAAAGAAAACAGGTTACCCAGTGGTATGACCAGAGACTATCGGGAGTGCATGGAATAAAAATAAGACATGTGCAAGAAAATGTGAGATGTAATTATTCATATTATCCAATAGTAGTTGTAGATGATGAACTAGGTTACAGTAGAGATGATGTTTTTGAGAGATTGAAGCGTGAACAGATTTATGCAAGAAAATATTTCTATCCGTTAACGTATCAAGCGGAATGCTATATTAAGCAATTTCAAAATATAAAGACGCCAGTTGCAGAAAAAATCTCAAAACAGGTTTTGGTTTTGCCATTAGCAACGGATATGACAGAAGAAGAAGTAGAAAAGATTACTAACATTATAAGGAGTACATAGATGTGAAAAATTTATTTATCCGATTGCAAACCTTTTTGAAAGTTATTCAAGTATCGAACAACAATGTAACTACAGAGTACTTAGAAGCAAAGGCAAATTGCTTAGAAGCGTATAATGAAAAATGTAAGCAATTAGGTAAAGATGAAGTTATTAAGGAAATATTAAAAAGTTGTTTAGGCGACTACAATGGTCAATTGCTGTTGCTAAGTGTATTGATTAAGGAGTTAAATGATTTTGATGCACTTGTATATTTACTTGATATATTATGTAACGAGGATCTCTCCTTAGATGAGTTAAGGAACTATAAGGCACAAGTTATTATTATGCTAAATAATAAAGTAACAACAAACCTTGATAAAGATATTTATGTCAAACTACGTCAATTAAATAGTAAAATAAATAAACTATGGAGAGACGAGTTACAGCTTGAATTGCCATATGTTCCATTAAAAGAGAGAAATTTAAATAGAATCGTAATTGTAACGAATCAGCTGTTAAGTATAAAACATGCACCTACTCGTATATTGCTAGAATTAATTTATACACTTCAGACATTTTACAATATGCAAGTGTATACGATAGTGGCGCATGATAGAAATCAAGATTATGGAAACTGTTTATCACCGATGTCTTTAAATCGAATAGAACAATTAGATAGATTTTTCGAACTTGATTGTGGGTTTCCGAATACGGTTGTTGGATATCAGATTGTAATAGATGAGAATAACATTAATGAGCAAAGAGAATTAGTAGAAGCGATTTACGAGTATAACCCGATGTGTATTTGGAAATTAGGTAGTATTGAGAACTTTGCTGAATTATTTAATGGAGTATTTAATGTGATGAGTATGAATATAACAAAATCATTAGTAGTTTCTGAGAGCGATATTTTAATGCGTTATTTAAAAGGCGATAAAATATCAACTTATGAGATTGAATGTTTTATCAAAGAGAAGAATCAGGAGATTATTGATTTTAGAATACCTTATACTCCAAAAGATAATGGAAAAGAAATAGCAAAATATGAATCGCTTCCTGAAGATGCATTTCCTATAATCATAGCAGGAAATCGTCTGAAGTCGGAACTGAATAATACAGTAGTAGAAATGCTAGAAGATATTTTAGAACTTTCAGATTCTATTTATTATATCTTTATTGGAGAAATATTCTTAGAGCAAGTTACAACTAATCAAAACCTTATTAATCGTTCAAGATGTTTGGGGTATGAGGATAATTTTTACAGAGCTGTAGGAGAAGGGAAGTTATTTTTGAATTTACCTAGAAGTGGGGCAGCTGCAGGAGCTGTATGTTCAATTTTCCAAGGTATTCCGGTAGTTACACTTCCCAATTGTGATGTTGCTAGTGCTGTTGGTGAGGAATTCGAGTGTGACAGCCTAGAGGACATGGTGAATCAAGTTAAGAGATATGTAACAGATAGTGATTTTTATCAACATAAACGTAAATTAGCCTTAAAGAAAGCGGAAGAAGAAAAACAAATTAATCTAGTTGAACAAGTAGGGAAAATATTATCAGAGGCTATACAATTATTCGAAAAGAAAGAGATTGTTTAAAATGAAGATTGGAATAATGCAGCCATACTTTCTACCGTATTTAGGATATTTCCAATTAATTAATGAGGTGGATACTTTTGTCACTTATGACAATATCCAATATACAAAAAAAGGATGGATTAATCGAAATCGCTATTCAGTACAAGGAAAAGATCATTACTTTACAATAAATTTAAAAAAAGAATCAGATTTCTTAGATATAAGAGAACGGCATATTTCAGAAGTATTTAATCATACAAAATGTATCAATCAGCTAAAACAAGCCTATAAGAGGGCTCCTTACTATGAAGATATAATTGTGCTAATTGAGAAGTGTTTTGCATACGAAAATAGAAATCTATTTGAATTTATTAACCATTCAGTCAGTATCATAGTTAACTATTTAGGGATTGATACAAAAATAGTAACGTCCTCTTCATTAAATATAGACAGTAGTTTAAAATCGCAAGATAGAGTGATTGCTACTTGTAAAGCATTAAATGGTACTGAATATATAAATCCTATTGGTGGTGTGGATTTGTATTCAAAAGATGTGTTTGCCAAGAATGGTTTGAATCTAAAGTTTATCAGAATGGAGCCACTTCAATATGAACAGTTTGGGCATGAATTTATTCCTGCCTTGTCAATAATTGATGTACTTATGTTCAATAGTAGAGAGCAAGTTATCGAGATGCTAAAACAGTGCCGGATAAACTAGAGGAGAGTTAGCATGCTAAATTGGAAAAAGAAAGGGTTAATATTTAATCCATGTGAGGAACAGAATAGACCGAGTTGGAGGTGGAATTATGCACAAGGACAAAATGTTTTAATATTCGACAGCTTTGTTCGCGTGTATTTTTCCTGTCGTGAAAAGCCAAATGAACTAGGGCAGACTGTTAGTCGTATTGCATATGTTGATTTGGATCGGAAGAACCTGACAAAAGTCATTAAAGTTTCTGATCATCCAGTTGTAGAGTTGGGTGGTACAGGTGAATTTGATGAGTTTGGAACTTATCCATTTAGTATAGTTAGGCATGAAGATAAAATATATGGGTATTATGGTGGAGTTACACGCTGCGAATCAGTACCTTTTAATGTAGCAATTGGTTGTGTTATTAGTGAGAATGACGGTGAAACGTTTGAAAAAATAGGAAGAGGACCTGTAGTATCCTATTCTTTAGAAGAACCATTTGTAGTGTGTTCCCCTAAGGTTAGAATATTTGACGGGACATGGTATCTATTTTATTCAGCAGGTAGAAGATGGGTGCCAGTGGAAAATGGAAGACCTGAAATATACTATAAGCTCAGGATGGCAACATCGAAAGATGGAGTACATTGGGAGAAGTTAAATAGGGACATTATAGTTGATAAGTTAGGAGAAGATGAGGCACAAGCATGTGGTGATGTAATTTATAGAAATGGTGTATATCATATGTTCTTCTGCTATCGAAAATGTATAGATTTTAGAAAAAATAGTGGTAACTCATATAGGATTGGTTATGCAGTTTCTAAAGATTTAATGCACTGGACAAGAAAAGATGAGGAATGCGGAATAGATGTTTCAGAGGATAAAAATGAATGGGATAGTGAAATGGTGGCATATCCAAATGTATTCGAGCTAGATGGAAAAATATATATGTTGTATCTTGGTAATGAAGTAGGGAAATCTGGTTTTGGATTAGCTGAGTTAGAAGGCGATTTAGTATGAGATGGAATAGAATGGGACGAAAGGATGGATTAATATTTGATCCTGAGGAGCATGGTTTAAATTTTGCAAAATCTCCTCAAGCTGTCGTCTATGATAATTATGTGAGAATTTATTTTTCATATTGTGAAAGAGATGAACATTCAAAATATATTAGTAAAGTAGCTTTTATTGATATGGATAAGGCTTTTTCAAAGATATTAAACCAATCAACATCAGTTATAGCTAATGGAGAATTAGGGTGTTTTGATGAGCATGGAATTTTTCCATTTAGTCCATTTCAGCATAAAGGACAGCTTTATGGATATACAAGTGGATGGTCACGCAGAGTTTCTGTTTCAACCGATACCGGTATTGGGTTAACAGTATCTAATGATGGTGGTAAAACGTTTGAGCGAGTAGGAAATGGACCTGTTTTAACGAGCTCCTTAGAAGAGCCATTTCTCGTTATTGATGGTTTTGTCAGATATTTTAATGGTTTATTTCATATGTGGTATATTTATGGAACGAAATGGATACAGTTCCCAGGCCAGAATGAACCAGATAGAATTTATAAAATTGGTCATGCTGTTTCAAAGAATGGGCGAGATTGGAAACGAGAAGGACGGCAAATTATTACTGATAAAATTCCAATGGAATGCCAAGCACTACCTAGTGTAGTGTTTTATAAAAATAGATACCATATGTTCTTTTGTTACAGGCATGCAAATGACTTTAGAAAGAATAGGGAAAAGAGTTATCGCATTGGCTATGCGTATTCAGATGACCTTATTAATTGGACTAGAGCAGATGAAATAGGAGGAATGGCGTTACCTGAAGTGGGTTGGGATAGTGAAATGCAATGCTACCCTAATGTGTTTGAAATGGAAGGATCGTTATATATGTTATATAACGGAAATGGTTTTGGCAAGACGGGATTCGGAATCTTAAAGTTAGTGGAGGATTAGATGCGAGATTATAATAAGGAAATACAAGACAATAGTAGACAATATGCATATAATTTTGATTTGGATATTATGCATCCTTATATGATAAAGTCTTTCGAGCCATTTATTGTGGATGGAAATGCATTAGAATTAGGGTGTTATCAGGGTGCATTCACTAAGCGTTTAACTCCAATTTTTGATAGTATTACTTGTATTGAGGCATCGGAAGATGCAATTAAAGTAGCAAAAACGATTCTTGATGACACTAATATTAACTTTATTCATGGTATATTTGAAGAAGTCAAACTACAAGGAAAATATGATAATATATTTTTAACTCATGTACTAGAGCATATAGATGATCGAGTAGGATTACTAAAAAAAATAAATGATGAGTGGTTAAGTGAAAAGGGAGTTATTTTTATTGCTGTCCCAAATGCTAATGCTGCCTCTAGGCAGATTGCAGTTAATATGGGAATTATAGAAAGCTGCGAGTCCGTAACAAAAGCAGAGGAAGAACACGGACATAGGGTAACCTACTCTCAAGAAACTCTAAAGAACGATATTCAACAATCAAATCTACAAATCATTCACTCGTCTGGGATCTTTTTTAAAGCTTTAGCAAATTTCCAGTGGGACCAGTTATTGAACACCGACATTATTTCTAAGGAATATCTTGATGGGTGCTACGAACTAGGTAAGAAGTATCCAGACTTATGTTCTTCAATCTTTTTTGTGTGTATGAAAGGTGGACATTAATCATAGTCGATTTAGTAGAATATGAAATGAGGAAATTAAATTCGTATAGCGAGGTTTTAGATGTACTACGTGCATTTAACGACAGCTTTAATCCTAATATTTCGGTGAAGGTTGGATCACTTGAAGAGTATGCAAAAAAAATTAATAGCATTGCCATCACATATACTATAAATCGTCAGGATAAATTAGTCGGATTTATATCCTTTTACGTCAATTCGAAAGAAGTATATATAACTCTTATCGCCATTAAAGGAAATGAACGAAGAAATAACTTAGGGTCACATCTATTAAACAAGGCTTTTGAATATTGTAAAACGAATGGTTTAAGTTATGTGAGATTAGAGTTAGATGATCAAAATAACATTGCAAAGCAGTTTTATGAAAAACATGGATTTACTAGGGAATCTATGGCTTCGGAAACTACAACATATTATGGTATATGCTACGATAAGCAGCATAAGTAAAGGAAGATTAGAAAATGAGGCTACTAGTTACAGGCGGTGCTGGGTTCATTGGCTCTAATTTTATAATGTACATGCTTAGCAAATATGCTGAAATTGAAATAGTAAACTTAGATTTATTGACATATGCGGGAAATCTCAATAATTTGAAAGACGTTGAATATCTACCTAACTATAAATTTGTAAAAGGAGATATATGTGATCGTAAGCTTATTGAAGATCTGTTTGCTGAGTATTTATTTACGGGTGTGATTCATTTTGCTGCAGAATCTCACGTTGATAATGCAATCAATAATCCAGAAGTTTTTATTAAAACCAATGTTACAGGTACATTTACTTTATTGGATGTGGCCAGAAATTTTTGGATGGAAAAACCTCATAAATATAAAGAAGAATATAAAAACTGTAAATTTCTTCATGTCTCTACAGATGAAGTATTTGGGACACTAGGTGAAAGTGGGTACTTTAAAGAAACTTCACAATATTCCCCTAATAGTCCGTATTCCGCAAGTAAGGCAGCTTCTGATATGTTGGTTAGAAGTTATGTTCACACATATGGACTGTACGCGTTGACTACTAATTGTTCGAATAATTTTGGTCCAAAGCAACATCATGAAAAACTTATTCCGACTATAATCAGAAAAGCTCTGAACTTAAAACAAATACCGATATACGGAAACGGGTTGAATATAAGAGATTGGTTATATGTAGAGGATCATTGTCGTGCAATTGATACCGTCTTCCATAGTGGAAAACTAGGAAATACTTATTTAATTGGTGGAGATAATGAGAGAACAAATTTAGAAATAGCTTATTTAATATGTGATATACTAGATAGATTACAAGCTGAGAGATTAGCTGGGTCTAATTATACTTCATTTAAGGAATTAATCACATTTGTTAGTGATAGACCTGGGCATGATTTTAGATATGCAATTTGTTCAGATAAAATAAGAAGTGAACTTAATTGGAAAATTGAAAGTGATTTTGAGGAAAGCATGCTTAAAACAGTTAGCTACTACATTGCAAATTATTAACTTAACTCTCACTACTTAAAATCAGCAGATAAGCCTTTGACATAGCTGGTAAAACCTGCAATCCACCTGAAGTTGACGTTGAATAAGCGAGAAAATCTTCTTACCTACCTTCGCTGCAATTTCGTTGATCAATTCAAGCAGTTATTTAGGGGCGATTGTTCAATCAATCGTCCCTACTTCGAACAGCTCTCCAATGGATCGTTGGTCTGTGCTTTGTCTATGGTTGTTAAGCGCGGATTATTAGGTTGAGCCAAATATTAGGGAATTGAAAAAACAATTCGCTGCTTTTTGTTCGGGTGTTGGAATGAATATGACAACTGCTTTTTTTATATTTGCCAAAACAATTGTTAGAGAACGCAGAATATCTCTTGAAAATTTCTACTGAAAAGTCATCAGATCCATTCTATAATCAAACGAATATGAATAAATTAAAAAAATTAATTGCGCAAATGTAAGCGACAGGCGGAACTGTTTATGAGATTCATAAAAGTTCTACGAGTGATTAAAGCTTATATTGACGAAATTACTTTGCAGTAACATCAATAGGTGCGACAAGCGCCCGCCGTTTGCCTATGACAGGGCGCATTGCGCAGTTGATAGTTTTACTTACCCTCTTACCCACTCAACATGTTTCCTAGCCACCTGATTCAGCACAGGATCAAACGTAGAGATCAACACCTGCTTCCAATAAAAGTGCGCTAAATTCTCATGCCCAAGCTGAGCATGAAGCTGACCGAGAACAGACGCAAGATAGATCGAATGAGGACTTTGAATATACAATCTCTCAGCAACATCTCTAGCTTTTTCCCACTGCTGATAGGTTAATTGCTCCAGTAGATCTTCTGTAAGGTCAACCGGGGGTTCGACGGCAGAATCAGCCTTAGCCTTCCCCATAACATCAAACACCCTCTCAAAATGATCGAGCACATGCTCCACATCATAGACCTGCACCGATCGATGACACTGCTCTCTACTTGGCAGCTCTAACCCACCATCTATAATTCCCTGCAGAATCTCTCGCAGCTGCTTACCACTACCGCGCTCGAACATCCAACCGTTAATGTCCGGCATAACAATCTCCTTCGCTCCATCCGTATCGCTAGCGACAACAGAGATACCACGCTGCAGCGCTTCTGTCAGCACCATACCGAAGCCTTCGCTATTCGATGGCAGTACGAGAACAGACGCTTCCTTTATATGCGACCATACATTATCCTGCCATCCTTTCCAGTGAACTCGCTCCGAGATCCCATGCTCCACGCACCATGCCGTAAAAGCTGCCCGTTCGTAGCCTTCTCCGAACATCTCCAGCTCCCAGTCTCCTTGCAGCTGCTTGCAGGCTTCTAGTAGCACAGGTATACCTTTTACAGCTGTATCGACTTGCCCGATATAGATCATTTTCAAGGAAGACGGACGCTGAATAAGCTGAGCATCGCTGGCTGGCAGCGGAATAATCGGATTACCCACAAAAAAGATAGGTGAGAGAGCATTCATTGCCCGTATCTTTTGTCCGACCGGATAGGAGATCGCCATATGAGCGTCAGCATCTACGAAATGAGAAGCGGGAGCCTGGTAGGCTTCGGGCGGGCCATGAATCCATGAGATGATTGGCGGATGCTGTTCCTTAGGCATATCGATAAATGCTGCCCGCACAATATAGCTGAAGATCGGCCGGAATGTACTTAGAATAATATCGGGATATCCTAGCTGCTCAATTGCATTGCGATAACGAACGGAAAACACATCTCGGTGATCGTTTTCTCTCTTTTCGGCGCTATAGGATGAACAGATATGCACTTCATCTAGTTGATCCATCCATGCTTCAATAATAGGTGGATCATGAAACATGAATCGCACGCGATGCCCCCGAGCTTTTAAGCCTCGGCTAACATGGAGCAGAACGGTTTCCAATCCACCTCGTCCTAAGATTTGATAAATAACGATATCAATAATCATCACAAATCCCCTTCATTCATATTCATAACATTCAAGTTTCTTTGGCGAGTAAATGCTCAGTTTACGTCGTAATCAAAGGTGGATTTTTGAACATCCTTTTACTCTAAAGAATATGAAATTAAAACAGCATTATGTGACAAAAACTCAATAAATCCGCACCTTTGTATTCGCTTACAAGAAATCGTTGACAATTTGAACCAACCATTGTATAGTCAAGTTGTGGGCCATTTATTGCAGCCACACAGCATTTATATGACGAAGGGAATGTTTGCACATGCAAGGAAAAGTTAAATGGTTTAATGCAGAAAAAGGATACGGCTTCATCGAAACAGAACAAGGTGGCGATGTATTCGTACATTTCTCCGCTATCCAAACTGATGGCTTCAAAACTCTAGAAGAGGGCCAAGCTGTTGAGTTTGATATCGTTGAAGGCGCACGCGGTCCACAAGCTGCAAACGTAATTAAACTGTAATTATACGGCTGTATAGCCTCTTATTATAGTGATAAGAACTTAGAGGACTATGTGATAGGTTTATGCCTATCGTATAGTCCTTTTTCTGTTATATCCCGATTTTTAATGTTGTTTTCATATTCATTTAAGGTTGCCGTCGTATAGTAATAGCAAGCCATAATTACTTTTCTTTTTCATATTGTTTCACTCCCTTTTTTGTCGCTGCATGCTTTCTCGCTATAGACCCACCAATCAATGGCAAGAGAGTATGCAGCGATCAGTATAATTCTGCTGCCAAGTAAATATTTTTCGTTTAAAAATTTTTCTATTAAATTATCAGAAAATTCTAAATTAACTAAAATCTATTTTGTATGTTCATTCTGCATATGCTATAATAAGAATATGTAAAGGAGGAGTGCCACATGATCTACAATATTCGAGGACAACATGTTGAAGTTACAGCTGCACTTAAGGACTACGCTGAGAAGAAGCTCAGCAGATTGGAGAAATACTTCGATCCTTCGATTACCTCCGAGGTTAACGTTACTCTCTCAGTTACAAAAGGACAGCATACCGTTGAGGTTACCATTCCGATATCTGGCATGTTTTTACGCGCAGAAGAGAGAAACGCGGATATGTACGCATCCCTTGATTTAGTTATTGATAAGCTGGAGCGTCAAATTCGCAAACATAAAACAAAGCTCAACCGTAAAATCCGTCAAGCTGGTGGCAATAAAGGGATTCTTCAGCCTCAGGCAACTACTGTATCGGTGCTTGATGAAGAGGAGGACTTCGAGCTCGTCCGCACGAAGCGCTTTACCTTTAAACCGATGGATGTTGAGGAAGCGATTCTACAGATGAATATGCTTGGTCATACGTTCTTCGTATTCTCGAATGCAGACAGCAAATCTGTTAACGTTGTATACAAGCGCAGCGACGGCAAATACGGACTAATTGAACAACAATAACAATGATAATAACGATCATTATATAAGAATGAGCAAGATCGGGTGCAATGCATCCAATCTTGCTCATTTTGCATTTAAATATGTTTGTTTTTCATTCCATATGCTTCACTTTTATAGCATTATTCTTTCAGCACACGCTTATACAATCCCAACTAAGGCTTGCCAATACTTGGTTCAGTTGGTTATACCTTAGTGCAATACATTGCGATTACTGCAACAAACTGTTAAAATCTTAACCATAAGACGTACTATCGGAAGGGGAAAGCCATGCTCGGATTAGTTAAAAAGATTTTTGGTGATTATAACGAGAAAGAAATAAAACGACTGTCCAGAGTTGTTGAGCAGATAAATGGAATGGAGCCGCAATATCAGGCACTATCTGATGAGCAGCTGCGTGCAAAAACGGATGAGTTTAAGGCAAGACTAGCTAAAGGGGAAACACTGGACGACATTCTTCCTGAAGCATTTGCAACAGCACGAGAAGCATCTAAGCGCGTGATGAATATGCGTCATTTTGATGTACAGCTTCTTGGTGGTATGGTGCTGCACGAAGGGAAAATTGCAGAGATGAAAACAGGGGAAGGTAAAACGCTTGTAGCTACACTCCCTGTATACCTAAATGCGCTTGCAGGCAAAGGCGTACATGTTATTACCGTCAACGGATATTTGGCTGAGCGTGACAGTAAGCTGATGGGACAGCTGTATGAATTTTTAGGGCTAACTGTTGGTTGTAATCTGCACGGACTTTCTCATGCTCAGAAGCAAGAGGCATATGCTTGTGATATTACGTACGGTACAAACAATGAATTTGGCTTTGATTATTTGAGAGATAATATGGTGCTGTACAAAGAGCAGATGGTTCAACGTCCGCTTTCTTTTGCGATCATTGATGAGGTTGACTCGATCTTAATTGATGAAGCTAGAACACCGCTAATTATTTCTGGACAAGCTGCCAAGTCTACAGAGCTGTACCATGCTGCACAGCGCCTTGTATCGCATATGAAGGAAGAAGAAGACTTTACGATTGATGTTAAGCTGAAAAATGTAATGCTGACTGAAGAAGGGGTTTCCAAGTCGGAGCGTGCCTTCGGAATTGAAAACTTGTTTGATCATGCGAACGTAACGATCAACCACCATATCCAGCAAGCGTTGAAAGCTAACTATATTATGAAGCGCGACGTTGATTATGTCGTGGAGAATGAAGAAGTGGTCATCGTTGATGAATTTACAGGTCGTCTTATGGCCGGACGTCGCTATAGTGACGGTCTTCATCAAGCGATTGAAGCGAAGGAAGAGCTTAAAGTTCAGAATGAAAGCATGACTCTGGCGACGATTACGTTCCAGAACTATTTCCGTATGTATCGCAAATTAGCCGGTATGACTGGTACTGCGAAAACAGAGGAAGAGGAGTTCCGTAAAATCTACGGACTTGATGTTATTCAAATTCCAACGAACCGTCCGAATATTCGTCAGGATAACGCGGATGTCGTATATAAAACAATCGCAGGTAAATTCAAAGCGGTTGTTGAGCAGATCGTAGAGCGTCATAAAAACAATCAGCCGGTGCTGGTTGGTACGATTTCAATTGAAAACTCTGAAGTGCTATCCGAGATGCTGAAACGTCGCGGTGTGAAGCACAAGGTGCTTAATGCGAAATTCCATGCCGAGGAAGCAGAGATTATCTCCCGTGCTGGTGAACCAGGTTCTGTAACGATTGCGACGAATATGGCCGGTCGTGGTACAGATATTATACTTGGCGATGGTGTCTCAAATGTCGGTGGTCTTCATATTATTGGTACAGAACGCCATGAGAGCCGTCGTATCGATAATCAGCTTCGCGGTCGTGCGGGACGTCAAGGTGACCCGGGTTCTTCTCAATTTTATTTATCACTTGAAGATGAGCTGATGCGCCGTTTTGGAGCGGAAAACATTATGGCGATGATGGATCGTCTCGGTCTTGATGAAGATCAGCCAATCGAAAGCCGTATGATTACGAAAGCTGTTGAATCTGCACAGAAACGTGTAGAGGGCAACAACTTTGACACGCGTAAAGTTGTCCTTCAATATGATGATGTTATGAACCAACAACGTGAAGTTATCTACAAGCAACGTCGTGATATCCTAGAGTCTGATAATATTCGTGATGAAGTCATGGATATGATTAAGCCGGTTATTGAGCGCACAGTGGAAGCACACTGTGTGGAGGATATTCCGGAAGAATGGGATTTGCAGGCAATTATAGATTATGTTCATGCTAATTTGCTTGATGAAGGCATCTTGACGCGTGAGCAGATCTGGGGCAAGGAAAAAGAAGAGATCATCGAGATCATTTATAATATGGTTGTTGGTGTATATGACCAGCGTGAAGAGCAGCTGGGTGAGCAAACAATGCGTGAGTTCGAAAAAGTTGTTGTGCTTCGAGCAGTAGACTCTAAGTGGATGGATCATATCGATGCGATGGATCATTTGCGTCAAGGTATCCATCTGCGTGCATACGGTGGTACTGATCCGCTTCGCGAATATCAGTTTGAAGGCTTCGAAATGTTCCAGGGTATGGTTGAAACCATTCAAGAAGAAGTAGCTAAGTACATTATGAAGGCTAGAGTGGAAAGCAATCTTGAGCGTCAGGAAGTTGTAAAAGGACAGACTTCATCTACAAGTGGTGGCGGTGAGGATGGCGTGAAGCGCCCAGCTCGTCGTGATGAACAACGTGTAGGTCGTAATGATGTGTGTCCGTGTGGTAGTGGCAAGAAATACAAACAGTGTCACGGCAAATAAAAGGGGTAAGTTAAACTGTCCGACTTTGATGACGTTGCGGTGCGATGTAGCATATCCGACGTCGAATCTTGAACGCTAGCGAAAACTCCGTTGCTCACGTACCAATAGCGTACGCTGCGCTACTCGTTATCTACTAGCGTCCAAGCTTCTTGGTCCTGAAAGCCGAACATTTTAACTCTTTATTGGAAGAGGTAATTCAAAAAGCTCGACTTTGATGACGATGATTGGCGTTGGGAATTAGTCGACGTCGAATATGTGACGCTACCGAAACCTGTGGTGCTCACGTACCAAAAACGTACGCTGTGCTCCTCGGTTTCTAGTATCGTCCCATCTTCTCGGTCCTGAAAGCCAAGCTTTTTGAACCTCTATTGGAAGATGTAGTTCAGAAAGTATGACTTTGATGACGATGATCGGCGTTGTGGTTTAGTCGACGTCGAATATGTGACGCTACATCGAAGCTGAATCCCTCCATTAGCGATCCTCATTCCGAAAGAATGGCGAGCGATGGAGGGATTGAGCGTAGCGTAGAATAATTTTAGGAGTTCGATGAATGATGATTGATATTACGGTAAAGCAAGAACTTCGTGAGATGGTTACTAGACTTGAGACGCTTAGGGGGTCTCTTTGACTTAGAGCTTAAGCAAGAGATTATTGCTAACTTTGAGGAAAAAATGTCGATGCCCGACTTTTGGGATGACAATGACCGAGCGCAATCGATTATTTCGGAGGTTAATGCGGTTAAGTCTGTCGTAGAGCAATATACGAAAATGCATGACGAGCAGCAGGATTTAGAGATGATGCTTGAACTGGTTGAGGAAGAGCAGGATGAGGAGATGGCTGCTGAGCTTTCAAACGGCGTAGCAGCATTATCTAGTAAGCTGTCAGACTTTGAGCTGCAGCTGCTGCTTAATCAGCCTTATGATCGTTTGAATGCGATTGTCGAGCTTCACCCAGGTGCTGGCGGTACGGAGTCGCAGGATTGGGGCATGATGCTCTATCGTATGTATACGCGCTGGGCAGAACATCGAGGCTTCAAGATTGAGCTGCTTGATTATCAGCCGGGAGACGAAGCAGGTATTAAAAGCGTCAGCATACTCGTAAAAGGATATAATGCCTACGGTTATCTTAAGGCGGAGAAAGGCGTACATCGTTTGGTACGTATCTCGCCGTTCGATTCCGCAGGTCGTCGTCATACGTCTTTCGTGTCATGCGATGTCGTGCCTGAGATCGATGATACGATTGAGATCGACATTCGGACGGAGGACTTGAAGGTTGATACGTACCGTGCCAGCGGTGCTGGTGGTCAGCACGTCAACAAGACCGAATCAGCCGTACGGATTACGCATATCCCTTCGGGCATTATCGTTGCTTGCCAGCAGGAGCGTTCTCAGATTGCCAACCGCGATCGAGCGATGAAGACGCTTCGTTCTAAGCTATATGAGCGTAAGATTGAAGAGCAGATGAAGCATCTTGCTGAAATTCGTGGAGAGCAATCGGAGATTGCTTGGGGTAGTCAGATCCGATCCTACGTTTTCCATCCATACAGTATGGTCAAGGATCATCGTACTTCTGTAGAGACAGGAAACATTGGAGCGGTGATGGATGGAGATCTGGATCCATTCATCGATGGATACCTTCGAAGTCAGATTAAACAACAAAGTTAATAGTTATAGGGAGAGTGTCACTTTTTGTGCAGCTCTCCCTATTTTAATGCGGTGTAAGCAGGAGTCAGCTTTCAGCACCAAGAAGATTCGACGTCGAATAAACATACAGTCCAGCCTCGTGATCAAAGCTGGATGGAAAGGAACATTATGAAGCGTAAACGAACATCTATGTCACCTGCAATGCACATCACCTGGAATATTGTACAGGTGCTAATTGGGTCATGTATATTGGCGATAAGCTTTAACTTATTTTTACTGCCTAATGGTATTGCATCAGGCGGGGTAGCGGGGGTATCGGTACTTGTGGAGCGCATTGCAGGCATTCAGCCTGCCGTGACGCAGTGGGTGCTGAATATTCCACTGTTTCTTGCTGCAATTATCGTACTCGGTAAAAAATTTGGCGCGAAGTCAATTCTTGGTTCAGTCGTGTTTCCGCTTTTCGTGCTGCTAACTTCTCACATCCCTGCGCCAACCAACACCCCAATTTTAGCTGCGATCTATGGTGGTATTGGGGTCGGGCTTGGTCTAGCTATTGTGTTTCGCGGTGGCGGATCAACGGGAGGCTTAGATCTTGCAGCACAAATGCTACATAAGCTTACAGGAATTCCTTATAATTTGGCGGTCGTATGCTTTGATGGCGCAGTTATCATCGGGACAGCGATTATCATATCGCCAGAGGTTGCGCTGTATGCATTGATCTCATTGTTTGTCACAAGCAAAACGATCGACTTTGTTCAAAATGGCCTTCAGCTATCCAAGGTCGCATTTATTATTAGTGAACGCTCTGAGGAGCTGCAATCGCTTATTCTGAATGATCTTGATCGTGGATTAACGAAGCTAAAAGGAGAAGGCGGGTATACCGGACATGCGCGCAACGTCATTATGGTGGTTGTATCGCAGCATGAGGTTGTACGGTTGAAGAAAACAGTGGCAAAGCATGATCCGAATGCGTTCATCATTATAAGTAATACGGCTGAAGTGCTAGGAGAAGGTTTCAAAACCTACCAGTAAATGGGGGTGAAAATGCACATTGTATTTTTATAAGCATGAATGTATAATAATACAATGTTATGCATATTCATTTTCTTATCTAACTAATGTAAAATAGTGTAATGAGTCTATCAATCTAAGAGCAATCTATAAAGCTAGTGATAGCTTTTATATATACTTCTATATAAAATACATGTTCAAAAAGCTTGCCTTTCAGCACCAAGAAGATTGGATGAAGCTAGAATCTGAGGAGCTACACGTTTTCGAAGAAAACGACTTCGGAAGCATAGTGATTCGGCTGAATTCAATATTCAATGCCGAATATGCATCTAGAGCTGCTTCGAGATCAAAGGTGAGCTTTTTGAACTACCTCATAATGAAGTGAAGAAGGGAAGCGGTGTTCATGGGTAACAAACTGAAAATTGCAATTGTTGGTTCCACTGGCTATGGCGGTGTAGAGTTAATGCGTTTATTGCAGTCTCATCCGAATGCAGAGGTCACATCGGTTATATCATCATCGAGTGCGGGCTCGCTAATAACGGAAGGCTATCCGCATTTGCAGGGCATTCGTGAGGAAGTGCTTGACGATGTTGATCCGGAGCTGATTAAGCAAAAGGCTGATCTTGTATTTCTTGCTACGCCAGCAGGTGTAGCTGCAAAGCTTGCGCCGCAATATGTTGCTGCAGGCTTGAAGGTAATTGATCTTTCGGGTGATTTCCGTATTAAAGATCGTGAGGTCTACGAAGAGTGGTATAAAAAGCCAGCGGCTGAGCAAGCAGACTTAGATCAAGCGGTGTTTGGTCTTGCGGAGGTATACGGCGAACAGGTCGTTGATGCACCGTTTATTTCTAATCCAGGCTGCTTCCCTACAGCTACGTTGCTTGGCATCATTCCTGCCTTGCAGAACGGACTAATTGACCCTAGCACACTAGTTATTGATGCGAAGTCAGGCGTATCTGGAGCGGGCCGTGGCGCTTCGCTTGGTACCCATTATTCTGAGCTGAACGAGAACTTTAAAGCATATAAAATTAACAAGCATCAGCATATTCCTGAGATCGAGATGGTGCTGTCGCAAGTAGCAAAAGAGCAGGTAACGGTAACCTTTACGACGCATCTTGTTCCGATGACGCGCGGCATTATGGCTACCATCTACGCTAAGCTTGCACAAGACGTGAATGAGTCAGATCTTATTAAACAATACGAGCAGTATTATGAAGGCCGTCCATTTGTACGGATTCGTCCTGAAGGTCAATGGCCAGCGACGAAAGAGGTATGGGGCTCGAATTATTGCGATATCGGATTTTCCGTCGACAAGCGTACGAATCGAGTAACGATTGTTTCAGTCATCGATAATTTGGTCAAAGGTGCAGCAGGTCAGGCCATTCAAAATATGAATCTAATGGTGGGTTGGGACGAAACGCTAGGTTTGCAATTTGTTCCCGTATACCCGTAACGATAAGGAGATCGAGTGAATATGGCAGAAGGGCAGTTGTTTACGATTGTAGAGGAAGGCTCTGTAACTTCACCGAAAGGATTTTCAGCTGGTGGATTGCATTGCGGGTTAAAAAAGACAGATCGTCACGATCTTGGAGCGATTGTATGTGAAGTGCCAGCAGCAGCAGCTGCGGTGTATACGACAAATGTGTTCCAAGCGGCACCAATTAAAGTGACGCGTGAAAGCATCAATAGTGCCGGAAAGCTTCGTGCAGTTATTGTGAACAGTGGTAATGCCAATGCGTGCACGGGCGCGCAAGGTGAAGCGGATGCCTATGAGATGCGTAACGCATTTGCTGAAAAAATCGGTGTTGCACATGAAGAAGTCGCAGTTGCTTCCACAGGGGTTATTGGTGAGCTTCTTAAAATGGATCGCGTTCGATCTGGAATCGAGCAGCTGCCTTCTCAGCTTCAAGCAAGTGAGCAAGGAGCAGAAGATTTTAGCCAAGCGATCTTGACGACGGATCTCGTGAAAAAAACGATTGGCGTTGAGCTTGTTATAGATGGAAAAACGGTACGATTAGGCGGAGCTGCGAAAGGCTCTGGTATGATTCACCCGAATATGGCGACAATGCTAGGCTTTGTAACGACAGATGTCAGCATTGAACCAGCGGCGCTTCAGCAGTTGCTTCGTGAAGTGACCGATCTTAGCTTCAATATGATCACGGTTGATGGCGATACGAGCACGAATGATATGCTTGTGGCGATGGCGAGCGGCTTAGCTGGAAACAACACACTTAATGAATCCCATCCTGATTGGGAAGCGTTCCGCTCTGCACTTACGCATGTATGCGTGCATTTGGCAAAAGCGATCGCACGAGATGGTGAAGGTGCAACGAAGCTGGTTGAAGTGCGTGTAGAAGGCGCAACGAATGACGATGCAGCTCAAGCGATCGCGAAAACGATTATTGGCTCATCGCTTGTAAAGTCAGCAGTGTTTGGTGCTGATGCGAACTGGGGACGGATTATTGCCGCAGTTGGACGCGCAGGTCAGCCAGTTAACCCGGATACGGTCGATATTGCGCTTGGTGATATTGTTACGTTAAGCCAGTCTTCTCCAGTAGCTTTTGATGAGGAAGCGGCTTTGGAATATTTGCAAGGAGATACGGTAGTTATCTCTGTTAAGCTCAATATGGATAACGGAAAAGCAATCGCGTGGGGCTGCGATCTGACGTATGATTACGTTCGAATTAATGCAGCGTACCGTACGTAGCCAGGAGGTACTAAGCATGACGAAACAACGCTTTGTTATGAAATGCGGCGGCAGCACGCTAGCGGCTTTGCCTAGCAGCTTTTTCGCCGAACTGCGAGAACTGCAGCAAACTGGTGTCGCACCTGTTATTGTGCATGGTGGTGGTCCAGCAATCTCGGAAACGCTTGATAAGCTCGGTATTGAGACAGAATTCGTTCAAGGCTTGCGTAAAACGAATGATCAAGTGCTAGACGTCGTTGAGATGGTACTCGCTGGCCGGATCAATAAGGAAATCGTTCGTAAAATGCAACAGAGTGAGGCGAAGGCAATTGGCCTATCTGGCGTAGATGGCATGCTTATTCAAGCCAAGCCTGTTGTTAATAGCGCCGAGGTTGGCTTCGTTGGAGATGTGACTGCAGTTAATGCTACAATTGTAGAAGGCATTATGAATATGGGCTACATTCCAGTCATTGCTCCCATTGGGATCGATGGTAACGGGCAACGCTATAACATCAACGCAGACACTGCTGCTGGTGCGGTTGCATCTCAGCTTGGTGTATCGCGGATGATCGTTGTTACGGATGTACCTGGTATTATGAAAACAATAGATGGAGAAAAGGTAACACTTCCGACTGTCACAGTAGCTGAGATCGAGGATATGATTGCAAGCGGAGAAATCTATGGCGGCATGATTCCTAAGGTGCGCGCAGCCATCCAATGTATTCAAGGTGATGTGCATGAGGTTGTTATCGTTAGCGGAGCGCAAGAAGGTGTGCTGACACAGGCAGTTAAGGCTGGCGGAGTTGGTACCGTAATTAAGCTATAGTGAGGTGTTCGTTATGAGTCAGGGTACGATTGAAGCGACAGGACAATCATTGTTTCCAACCTATGCTAGATACCCGCAAGCGATTGTTAAGGGAGAAGGCAGCTGGCTATGGGACAGCGAAGGCAATAAGTATTTGGATTTTATGAGCGGAATTGCGGTAACGAATTTAGGTCATGCGCCTAAAGCAGTTAAAGAAGCGTTAGTTGCTCAGCTAGATCAGCTATGGCATATATCCAACTTGTTTCAAATCCCTAATCAAGCAGAAGCGGCAAAACTGATTACAGATAATAGCATTGCAGACGTTGTATTCTTTTGTAATTCTGGTGCAGAAGCGAATGAAGCAGCGATTAAGCTCGCACGTCGCTATCAGCAGAAGATTAAAGAGAATGGTCGCTATGAGATTATTACGTTTCACCAATCGTTCCATGGACGTACGTTAGCAACGTTAACGGCTACTGGACAGGATAAGGTGAAAGAAGGCTTCGGACCGCTCCCTACTGGCTTTAAGCATATTCAGCTTAATGATCTCGATGCATTGAAAGCAGCGATAACATCAGAAACAGCGGCGGTGATGCTGGAGATGGTGCAGGCTGAAGGTGGTATAAACACAGTAGATCGTGACTATATCCAAGCGGTTGCTGAGCTATGTAAGTCCGAAGGGGTCTTGCTTATCGTTGATGAGATTCAGACGGGCATAGGTAGAACAGGTAAACTATTTGCTTATGAGCACTTTGGTATCGAGCCGGATATTTTTACGATGGCTAAAGGACTTGGAAGCGGGTTTCCTGTAGGCGCGATGGCAGCGAAGGAAGCACTTCGCGAAGCGTTCTCGGCAGGAAGCCATGGTTCAACGTTCGGAGGAACTCCAATCGCTACCGCAGCAGTTAAAGCGACACTTGAAACGATCGTTGGCGAAAGCATTCCACAACATGCGGCTAAACAAGGCGAGTATTTAATGGAACAGCTTCGTGCAAAGCTTCAGGGTTGTTCGTTTGTTACTGATATTCGCGGCTTGGGATTAATCGTTGGTATTGAATGCAGCGGACCGGTTGCTGATCTAATCGTTGAAGCACAGCAGCAAGGGTTGCTCGTTATAACAGCAGGACCGAACGTTATTCGCCTGCTGCCAAACTTGCTCGTAACGAATGAAGAGATCGATCAAGCGGTTGCGATATTAACAGAAATTTTATCGAAACGCTAATATAATATATGGCTGGTAACATGCTGATGCGCGCGATTATAGCGCTGCATCAGCTTTAGTCTTGTTACGTAAATGGAGGGTTTACATATGGTAAGAAGCAAAGCGGACATTGCGCAAAGCATGAAGGGCAGAGACTTCTTGATGCTTGTTGATTTTACGCCAGAGGAGATTCAATACTTAATCGACTTGGCTATCGAGCTGAAAACGAAGCAAAAAGCTGGTGAAGCTCATAACGTGCTTCAAGGTAAAACAATTGGTCTTATTTTTGAAAAATCATCAACACGTACACGCGTATCATTCGAGGTCGGGATCTATCAGCTTGGCGGCCAGGGCTTGTTCCTAAGCGGCAATGATCTGCAGATCGGTCGTGGTGAAACGATTCTTGATACAGCACAAACGCTTTCTCGCTATCTAGATGGCATTATGATCCGTACTTATGAGCATCGTAAAGTAGTAGAGCTTGCTCGTGGAGCTACGATTCCTGTCATTAATGGTCTAACTGATCTGTCTCATCCTTGCCAAGCGTTGGCGGATTTCCAAACAATTTATGAGAAGCATGGCTCGTTCGATGGCGTAAAGCTAGCGTATATCGGTGATGGTAACAATATGGTACACTCATTGATGATGGGAGCGGCTAAGCTAGGTGTTGATATGTCAATCGCTACCCCAGAAGGCTATGAGCCGGATGAGGATCTTGTTGCTCAGACGATCGCGATTGCTGAGGAAACAGGTGCAAAAATCGTCGTATGCCGCGACCCGAAAGAAGCGATTCAAGGCGCGAATTTCATCTATACCGATGTATGGGCTAGCATGGGTCAGGAAGCGGAGCAAAAGGAACGTGAAATCGCCTTTGCTAACTATCAAATCGATGATGAGCTAGTGAAGCACGCGAGCCCAGACTTTATGTTTATGCATTGTCTGCCAGCACACCGCGGCGAAGAAGTTGCGGAAAGCGTTATTGATGGCAAGCATTCTATTATTTTTGATCAAGCTGAAAATCGTCTCCATGCGCAAAAAGCGATCATGGCTGCGATTATGTCTTAATTTATAGGAGGATATATTCAATATGGCAAAAGATAAAATTGTATTAGCCTATTCAGGCGGTTTGGACACGTCGATTATTTTGAAATGGTTAAAGGAAACATACGATGCAGAAATTATCGCATTTACTGCGGACATCGGACAAAAAGAAGAGCTAGATGGTCTTGAGGAAAAAGCATTGCAAACAGGTGCTTCCAAAGTGTATATCGATGATTTGCAGGATGAGTTTGCAAAAGACTTCATCTTCCCGATGTTCCAAGCGGGTACGATGTACGAAGGACAATATCTACTAGGAACTTCTATTGCTCGTCCTTTGATTGCGAAGCGTATGGTTGAGATCGCTCGTGCAGAAGGCGCAAAGTATATTGCACATGGTGCGACAGGTAAAGGGAATGACCAAGTTCGCTTTGAGCTTGGCGTAGCTGCGCTTGCACCAGAGATCGAGATCATTGCGCCTTGGCGCTCTGAGCAGTTCCGTAACGACTTCCCAGGTCGTGCTGAGATGATCGCATTTGCAGAAAAACACGGTATTCCAGTTACAGCATCGGCTGCAAAGCCTTACTCTACAGACCGCAACCTGCTTCATATTAGCTTTGAGAGCGGTATGCTAGAGGATCCTTGGTTTGACCCAAGTGCTGAGGAGAACGAAGAAATGTACGTGCTAAGCGTTTCGCCTGAGCGTGCTCCAGATCAAGCAGAGTATGTTGAGCTTACGTTTGAAAAGGGCGATTGCGTTGCGATTAACGGTGAGGCATTGACTCCACTGCAAGTGATGGACAAATTAAATGAGCTGGGCGGCAAGCATGGCATCGGCCGTGTTGATATGGTCGAAAACCGTTTTGTAGGCATGAAGAGCCGCGGTGTGTATGAAACACCGGGCGGTACGATTCTGTTTACAGCGCATCGTAAGATGGAATCATTAACGATGGATCGCGAAGTGATGCATTTGCGTGATTCATTAATTTCAAAATACAGTGAGCTCGTATACAATGGCTTCTGGTTCGCACCTGAGCGCTTAGCGCTTCAAGCACTTGTAACGGAGTCTCAGAAAAACGTATCAGGCGTAGTTCGCTTGAAACTGTACAAAGGTAATGTAATCGGCGCTGGCGTTCAAAGCCCAGTAAGTCTTTACAATCCTGATATCGCAACGATGGAAGCAGATCCATCTCAAGCTTACGACCAAGGCGACGCAACAGGCTTTATCCGCCTAAATGGACTTCGCCTAAAAGTTTCCGCAGGCGTCAATCAAAACAAATAAACGAAGCGATATAAGTTGAACAAAACGTTGCAGCAGGGCAGAATATGAAATGTTCTTACGATCACTGTTGTCCCCAAATTTCTATCAATTTTACTAAGAGGTGGAAATTCGGGGGCAAAGGCGACCGCTTCGCTTCTCCAGAATCATTTCACACTCTGCCTTCGAGAAGCTAGTTGTTCAGCTTATAGCGCTAGGCTCGAAAGGAAGGGAATACGTGAGTAAGCTTTGGGGTGGACGTTTTACGAAGAAAACGGACCAATTAGTTGAAGAATATACAGCATCTATTACATTTGACAAGGCGCTTGCTGAGGAGGATATTCAAGGCAGCTTAGCGCATGTAACGATGCTAGGCAAGCAAGGAATTGTACCACAAGAGGATGTAGAGACGATTAAAGCAGGCTTGCTGCGCGTGCTTGAGCGGATTAAAGCAGGTGAGCAGCAATTCTCTGTTAGCGATGAAGATATTCATATGAATATTGAAAAAGCACTGATTGAAGATGTAGGCCCAGTAGGCGGTAAGCTGCATACAGGACGTAGCCGTAACGATCAGGTTGCTACGGATATGCACCTATGGCTTCGTAAGCGCGTCGTTGAATTTGTTGAGCTTTTGCGTAAGCTGCAGGAAGCGTTGATTGGACAAGCTAAAGCGAATATCGACACGATCGTGCCGGGCTATACGCATCTACAACGCGCGCAGCCTATTCTGTTCGCTCATCATATGATGGCTTATGTATCAATGTTCGGTCGTGATATCGAGCGTTTGCAGGATAGCTATAAGCGTATCAATGTGCTTCCGCTTGGTGCAGGTGCGCTTGCAGGAACGACGTTCCCGATTGACCGTCATTTCGTAGCGGAGCAGCTGAAATTCGATCGTGTATATGAGAACAGTCTTGACGCAGTAAGCGATCGTGACTTTATTCTTGAGTTTTTAGCGGATGCTTCGATCATTATGATGCATCTATCTCGTTTGAGTGAAGAGCTAATTATGTGGTCGAGCACGGAATTCAGCTTCGTTGAGCTTGATGATGCATTCTGTACAGGCAGCAGCATCATGCCTCAGAAGAAAAATCCTGACGTGCCTGAGCTTGTTCGTGGTAAAACAGGACGTGTTTATGGAGACTTAATGGGGCTGCTAACTGTATTGAAATCCTTGCCGCTTGCATACAACAAAGATATGCAAGAGGATAAAGAAGGTATGTTCGATACCGTAACAACGCTGCAAGGAGCACTTCAGTTATTCGCTCCAATGATTGCAACGATGAAGGTCAACCAAGGCCGTATGCGTCAAGCGGTTAACCAAGACTTCTCTAATGCAACGGACATCGCGGATTTCCTAGTAAACAAAGGACTTCCGTTCCGTCAAGCACATGAGGTTATCGGTAAAACAGTGCTTTATTGTATCGAAAACAATAAATACTTGCTTGATCTAACACTGGATGAATTTAAGCAATTCTCCGAGTTGTTCGATGATCGTATCTATGCAGTCCTACAGCCAGAGCAAGTTGTTAACGCCCGTAATGTATATGGCGGTACGGCGAAGCCTCAAGTAGAAGCTGCGATTGCTCGTGCAGAGCAGGCGATGCAGGCTACAGTTGCTTGGGTAGCAGAATATATGGAGCGTGCTCAATAAGGAAGGCAGCATTATTGTGAAAGTGCGTATCGCTTGCTGCCTAAGGTAGCATAAAAGAACCTTAGGTAGCATAAAAGAACCTTAGGTAGCATAAAAGAACCTAACGTAACATAAAAGAACCTAACGTAACATGAAGATTACTTTACGTTAGGTAAAGAGTATACCAGTATAGAGGTGTTCAGAAAGTTAGTTTTCACTGACTTTTTGGACACCTCTTTTTTAAGTCTCGTACTAAAGCGTACGTACTATGTCAGAGTTATACGAAAAAACATACAAAAAGTGAATCGATTCCAAGTAATGAAGAAAGCTATATGAAAAAACGTACAAAAACACAATAGAAGCCCCAACAATTGGTTAAGTGATACGAAAAAACGTATAAAGTGCAATGGAGACCCCCAACAATCGGTCAAGTTATACGAAAAAACATACAAAAATCCATCATAGCTCGCCTTCTCCAATTCTTCTTCAATCCTTGCTCGTACCTCTGTAATTTCGTTTTCAAAACTTAAAGGATGGTCCCAAAACTGGTTAATTGATCCCCTAAGTAATGTTTTTAATGATTCGTCATGGATAATCTAAGTAACGTTGAGTTTACATAAGCGTTTTTAAAGGAACCCTTGTTGCGTACTTACAAATTATGTACGTACCTATCCCATCGAAGGAGTGGAGAACAACGATGTTGTGGAAAAGCGAAGCGGTCGCCTTTGTTCACGGATTTCTACCATATCAATCAATAATAGAAATCCGCGAACAACAGCGATTGGAACAATATCGTTGTTCGTAACGGTGTCAGAAGCAGAAAAGTAAGCATTCGTTGTTCGTAACGGTGTCAGAAGCAGCGAAGTAATCATTCGTAGTTCGAAACGATGCAAGAAGCAGGAAGGGTCAGATCTCGCGGCCCACAATAGTGCGAGCAGATGATATGCCGTCGATTTCGACAACGTAATACCACAAAATTAGAAAAATGAGAAAAGTGAAAAATGACTAATCATTGAAGATCCTTGAAGGAATTAGACATAACCTGTCGAACATATAGTATTGAACTTTTTACAGGATGTGATAGCGTGATAGAAATGCACGATATATGGAAAACGTACGCCGACGGTACGAGTGCACTTAACGGAGTGTCGGTCAAGATAGATCGTAACGAATTTGTATACTTAGTAGGACCTTCGGGTGCGGGTAAATCAACCTTTATGAAGTTGATCTATCGTGAAGAAGTTCCGACAAAGGGTGAAATCTTCGTTAATGGTTTTAACATTGGGAAGCTGAAGCAGCGTAAAATCCCTTATATTCGTCGTAATATCGGAGTCATATTCCAAGACTTCAGATTGTTGCCTAAGTTAACGATCTATGAAAATGTTGCCTTTGCTATGGAAGCAATTGAAGCACCACGAAAAATTATTAAGAAACGTACAATGGAAGTGCTGGATCTTGTCGGATTAAAGCATAAGCATAAAAACTTCCCATCTCAATTATCAGGGGGGGAGCAGCAAAGGGTGTCTATTGCCCGGGCAATTGTGAATAATCCGGCGGTTATTGTCGCAGACGAACCGACGGGGAATCTTGATCCCGAAACTTCAATAGATATTATGAATTTGCTCGATGAAATTAATTTCCGGGGTACGACCATTGTTATGGCTACTCATAATAAGGAAATTGTAAACTCGATGCGCAAGCGCGTTATTGCTATTGAAAACGGCAATATTGTGCGCGATGAGCAAAGAGGGGAGTACGGATATGAAATATAGCACGTTAACACGTCACATAAGAGAAGGCTTCAAGAGTATACTGCGTAACGGCTGGATGTCCTTTGCTTCTATTACTTCGATCTTTATTTCACTCTTGATTTTAGGGGTGTTTATTCTACTAGCATTAAATATGAATGCGATGGCTTCACAGATTGAAAGCCAGATTCAAATAAGAGTGTATCTAGAAACAGATGTTACGGATGAGGTCGTGTCAGACCTGCAAAAGAAAATAGGAAATATCGCTGAAGTAAGCAAGCTAACCTATGTATCCAAGGAAGAAGGACTAGCCTCGCTTCGTGAGCGTATGGGTGAAGATAATAGTGATTGGCTGGAAGGGTACGACAATGACAACAACCCTCTACCAATTACGTTCACAGTTGAAGTATTTGAGCCTAAGCTTGTGAAAAGTGTAGCAGATCAAATTAACAGTATTACTGCAACGTATGATGTTTCGCCAGTTGCAGATGTGAAGTATGGACAGGGTACAGTCGAAACCTTGTTTAAGGTTACAGATGCGATTCGCAATGCGGGTTATGTTATTGTCGCTGCGCTATCTGTAACGGCAGTACTGCTTATTTCCAATACAATTCGCATGACCATCGTTGCACGCCAGCGTGAAATTAGCATTATGAAAATGGTAGGCGCGACGAATTCATTTATTAGATGGCCATTTTTTATAGAAGGCGCCTTGATTGGGGTTGTCACTTCTGTTGTTACAACAGCCATTGTACTCGTTGGCTATGATCAAGTTATTAATGCATTTCAATATGAACTTTCATTCTTGACGATGCAGCTGCTGCCTGTTAAAGAAGTAATGATGCTGACGTCGCTAATGATGATTATACTTGGCTCCTTTATCGGAATTTGGGGAAGCGTGATGTCTGTTCGAAAATATTTGAAGGTGTAGGTGAAAACATTCATGTCTATGAAGAAGGTTACTGCATATACGCTGACGGTTGCTTTGCTCGTTTCATTATGCGTGCTGTCACCGAGCAGTTATGCCACTACTGCATCGCAGATTACGAAACAAATCGAAGAGAAAAACAAAGAAAAGGCTGCATCTGAGCAACGTGCGAAAGATGCGAACGAAGAAAAAGTACGCGTCGAGCAAGAGCAGCAGGAAGTAACAGATGAAAAGGCACAGCTTGAAGCAGAACGAGACAAGCTAATGGCGGAAATTAGCGCATTAGCTAAAGAAAAAGAGCAAACAGAAGCAGAAGTAGATGAAGCGGAAAAGCAGCTAAAGCAGACAGAGCAGGAGCTAGAAGAAGCGATTGCACAAGTTGAAAAACAAGACGAGCTGCTGCAAAAGCGTACTCGATTAATGTATAGCAACGGTGTTGTTTCTTATCTTGAAGTATTGCTAAGTGCAACAAGCTTCAGTGATTTTCTAGATCGTTTTGATTCCTTGCAGCTTATTCTTCAATCAGATCGTGAAATGCTAGACTCCTTTAAGGGAGCTCAGCAAGCGGTGGAAGATAAGAAGCTTGAAGTGGAAACTCAGCTTGCAACTCTTGAAGAAATGTATGCAGAGCTTGAACGTGAAGAGCAGGTATTGATAGAAAAGGAATCCGAGAAGGAAGAACTCATTACGAAGCTTAATGCGAAATATGAACAGCTAGATGCACTGCATGATGAGCTTAGCGAGATTTCGGAAGAAGAAGAACGCAATCTTGTGAAAATAGCGTCAGAGCTGTCTAAGCTATATGCTGAGAAAAAACGAATTGCCAATCCTTATTCTGGTGGAAAGCTTGGTATGCCGATAGATAGCAGTTACAGAGTTACGTCGAATTTCGGTGTAAGAATCCATCCAATAACCGGCAAGAAAAAAGCACATAACGGGATTGACTTCGGCGCTCCTTCAGGCACTCCAATCTATGCAGCAGAATCAGGTGTTGTTATCGTATCTAAATATACGAGCGGCTATGGAAATACAGTCATTATAGATCATGGTAATGGATTATGGACATTATACGGACATATTAAAAACAAAGGTCTACTCGTAAGTGAAGGCGATGAAGTTAAACGCGGAGATAAGATTGCATTAGTAGGTAGCACAGGCAACTCGACGGGGCCACATCTACACTTTGAGGTTCGTAAGAACGAAGTTCCAGTTAACCCATCCAGCTACCTAAAATAGTGTGAGCAACAATAGGCTGTCTATATTATAGACTGCCTATTGTTGTTATTTATAAATATTTACTCTCTGATTGTCATATACTAAGTTGGTCTAGCTAGAGTATACAGGAATAGGTGGTGTAGGGTTGATGCAATTAAGAGGACGTACAGTAGCGATGATTGTTACGCTTTCTGTGTTCGCTACGATCCTGGTTACAGTATTTGTAACGGACAAGCTGGAAGAGGTCCCAGTTGCAGCATCAACGTCAGTTGTGTCAGCAGCGACTGATCAAGGAACGCAATTGACTGATGAGGAACTAAAGCAATTGAATATCGTGCTTGATCTGCTTCAGACCGAGTATGTTACTGAGGTTGAACGTGAGAAATTGATCGACGGGGCCATCTCAGGCATGATGAATGCGCTGGATGATCCATATTCCGTGTATATGGAAGCAGAGGTTGCGAACAAATTTTCACAATCAATTGAAGGATCTTTTTCAGGTATCGGAGCTGAGGTATCGCTAGAGAATGGTCAGGTTGTCGTAGTTTCACCGATTAAAGGCTCGCCTGCTGAGCGCGGAGGCCTTCTCGCTAAAGATATTATTTTATCGGTGAACGGTGAAAGCTTGACTGGCTTAACGCTGCAGGAAGCTGTCAACCATATTCGAGGTGAAAAAGGGACGAAAGCGAAGCTGGAAGTTATGCGCAGTGGTCATTCCGAGGCAATCTCGGTCGTTTTAATACGGGATGATATCGACATTGAAACGGTATACAGTCGTATAGATGATCAAGGTATAGGCTTAATCGAAATTACCCAGTTTTCGCAAAATACATCAGAGCGTTTTGCTGAAGAGCTAGCTGCACTTGAAGACAAAGGCATCAAGGGCTTAGTTATTGATGTACGCAACAATCCTGGCGGTGTGCTGCAGGATGTTGTTGAGATCGCTCAGCTTATGATGAAGGAAGGTGCCGTTGTAGTACAAGTAGAAGGCCGATCAGCTGATCGGAACAAAACCTATGCTACAGGCGGGCAGCAGAAGCAATATCCGATTGTTGTTCTAACGAATGGTGGTAGTGCTAGCGCTTCTGAGATTTTGGCTGGCGCTTTGCAAGAAGCTGCAGGGGCTACAGTAGTCGGAGAGCAAACCTATGGTAAAGGTACGGTGCAGGTTAGCTACAACCAGTTGTTTAACGATGGTGGCTTAATTAAGATGACGATTGCCAAATGGCTAACCCCTAAAGGCAATTGGATCAATGAAAAAGGTGTAACGCCTGATGTCGTTATTGAACCGCCGCCAGTTTATAGTGCCGCTCGATTGAACTTAACCGACGATCAGCAATTAAAGGAAGATCAATTGAACGAAAAGATCCGCAGTGCTCAAATAATGCTGAACTCACTTGGCTACAAGATTGATCGCATGGATGGCTACTATAGCGAGGCAACGACAGCGGCTGTAAAACAATTTCAAAAAGATCATTCCATAAGCAACACTGGGGTAATCAATCAAGAAACGGCTGTTAAGCTCGAAGAGAAGATTATTGATTTTATTCGAGATGAAACGAATGATCCACAGCTGCAGAAGGCTTTAGAAATTGCCGGCAGGAAATAAACAATAGGTGTCGAAATCTATAAAGGTTGGTTTCTTTTATAAGAAACCTGCCTTTTTTATTGACTACATCACACAATGAAAGGGTGTATGTCTTGGATAATGTGGAGCTATGGCTCATTCTTATAGGAAAAGCATTGTTGTCTTTACTAATGCATCCGCTTGTCTATCTTTCCATACTATTTCTGATACTTGTTTTTAGTTTTCGTGTACGAATGGAAAGAGCGATGTTTTCCGTGAAGCTGCTTACTTGGATTAAACCATTCGTATACGCGCTTATTGGTGGAGGGATTGCTTCTATTGCCGTTTCTCTTTTAACGGTATTGCTAGGCTTTACCTTCACAGCGTCGACGGTCTGGTGGCTATGGGGTGTATCTTTACTGTTAATGCTGTTGCGTCTGCGCTTTGCAAGCATCGTATACAGTGCTGCGATCGTCACGCTATTGCACTTGGTAGCTATAACTATCGGTCCGCTAGCACTTGATGATTATGCAGGAATGATTTATCAGTCGCTGCTTGATCTTCAGCCGGTTAGTATTCTTGTTGTTGCATCCTTCATGTCACTTGCACAATCTTTGCTCGTTAGGTGGCAAGGAAAGCATTTTGTTAGTCCAATCTATATGTCGGGCAAGCGGGGTAAAGTGATTGGCGGATTTATGCTTCAAGGTTATTGGGCTGCTCCTGTCTTTCTATTCATGCCTGTAGCGACGGATACTGCCGGCGCAGTATCATTTGCCGCCCATACCGTTCAGCCGCTTTTTTTAACTGCTGGCCCGGAAGCATGGCTGCTACTAGCATGTCCATTGCTATTAGGTGTAACTGGCATGACTCATTCCGTAAGTCCAGATGCTCTCATTAAACGTATTTCTAATCAATGGCTCGTCTATTCAGTATTGATTCTAATTATTTCGATAGCTTCTTGGTGGGTAACTCCGCTGTTATGGGTTGCTGCAATAGGTCTACTCCTTTCCTTTGAGCTTGTTCATTGGATTAACAGGTGGCATGAAAGCAAGCAGTCACCGCTTTATGGACCGCTTGATAAAGGCTTGAGAGTATTAGCGATTGTCGAACATTCACCCGCTGTACATATGGGGATTGTAGCAGGTGATACAGTATTGAAGGCCAATGGTATGTCTGTAAACACATTAGATCAGCTATATGAAGCGATGTCGATCAATCCGGCATTTTGTAAGCTAGAGATGCTGAACAGCGATGGGGAATTAAAGTTTGCGCAACGGGCAAGATATGCTGATGAGCATCACCAGCTAGGCATTATTATGGCTCCTGATGGACAAGCTAAGTATTTGGAAAATTACCGAGAGCCATCATTATTTACACTATTCGGACAAAGAAAGCTTCGACGTCAAGCTCGGAATGATTCGAATACGGAAACGGTAAATTCATTGTAAATGATATGGAAAAAGGTAGCCTATTGTGAGCGCATCATGTCATAATAGGCTATAATTGGATGAATGTAGCATAGGTGGTGGACATAATGAACATTATGCTGGTGGATGATGAACAGCTTGCGCTCCTACAACTGGAACGGATGCTGAACAATATATTTTCAAAGCATGGAATAAGTAATCAAATTCACGAGATACGAAGCTTTCAGCTTGTAAGCGAAGCGTTGACTTATGCTAAGAAAAAACCGCCTGATCTTGTATTTCTCGATATTCAAATGCCAGAAATAACAGGTCTAGAGGCAGCTGAATACTTCCAAAATATTAATCAGAATACAGAGATCATTTTTATAACTGCGTTTGATCAGTTTGCAGTAAAAGCATTTGAACTGAATGCACTTGATTATTTATTAAAGCCGGTATCAGCCGACCGATTAGATAAGGCACTCGAACGTGCGCTCGTCAGATACGGTGAGTCAAAGCAAAGAGTAGAAGCTTCAATAGAAGAGACTCTAACACAACAAAAAATATACTGCTTCAATCACATTCGCTTTCAAGTTGGTGATCAGCCGATCGTATATCCGAAATGGCGGACTGCTAAAGCACAGGAGCTGTTTGCTTTTTTATTGCATCATCGAGGCACAATCGTGTCCAAATACTCCATAATGACTCTTTTTTCCCCGGAACTTGATCATAAGCGTGCGATGACCCAGCTATACACCGTAATCTATCAAATTCGCAAATGTATAAAGGAAGCCAACCTAGAGCTGAGAATCGACAATGACAGCATTCAAGAGGGCTATTGTTTGCAATTGGAGAATACAGTACTTGATGTTGAGCTGTGGGAGAATGCGATGAATGGGCTGTCCATAGACGATGCAATCGACTACGATAAGCTCGAAGAGCTGCTACTGCAATATGAAGGTGACTACATGGGCAATTATGAGTACCTTTGGGCTGAGAATGAACGTGAGCGACTGCGTCAGCTCTGGAATAGTCGAGCAAAGCTATTAATAGAGCATTTGTATCATATAAAGGATTGGTCAAGGTTGGCGAATTTCGGTGAAAGATTGATTGGCTACAGTCCGTATGAGTTCGATTATGGCGTCTATATGATGGAAGCTTATGACCAGCTAGGTAAAGCAGATAAGCTAGTCCAATTTTACACGAAACAAGAGCAGTTAATGAGAGAAGAACTTGATTTACCTTTGCCTGAGGATATGATTAACTGGTATGAACGCTGGCAGCAAAGCCGCAAGAGCATCTATAAAGTATAGCTCTTGCGGCTTTGCTATATTTAAGGATATAATAGTTAAGAATGGGAACATACATTCTGTTTGTCTAGTCGTTGAAATGGTTTGTTTTTGACAATAATGAAGATATATTAGGTATGTTGGACGGGAGGAAGCTATGTCTCTTTTTGAAATTGTTTCGGATTATTCACCCAGAGGAGATCAGCCAAGAGCAATCAAGCAGCTAGTACAAGGGCTTGAAGATAAAAAGCGCCATCAGACACTGCTTGGAGCAACAGGAACGGGTAAAACGTATACGATAGCGAATGTCATAGAGCAGGTACAGCGACCAACGCTTGTCATTGCGCACAACAAAACACTCGCAGCACAGCTGTGCAGCGAGTTTAAATCTTTTTTTCCTAATAATGCAGTAGAATATTTTGTTAGCTATTACGATTACTTTCAGCCTGAAGCATACATCCCGTCAACCGATACCTTTATAGAGAAAGATTCCAGCATTAATGATGAAATCGATAAGCTGCGTCACTCAGCGACAAGTGCGTTGTTCGATCGACGTGATGTCATTGTTGTGGCCAGCGTGTCTTGTATATATGGTCTAGGTTCACCCGAAGAATATCGTAGCCTTGTTGTTTCACTACGTGTCGGCATGGAAAAGTCCCGCAATGATATATTACACGCGTTAGTGGGTATTCAGTATCAGCGCAACGATATTAGCTTTACGCGCGGCACGTTCCGGGTACGTGGTGACGTAATTGAGATTTTCCCAGTTGCCAGCAACGAGCATGCTGTGCGAGTTGAACTGTTCGGTGATGAGATTGAGCGGATTGTTGAGATTGATGTATTAACAGGTGAGGTGCTTGGCATTCGCGAGCATATTGCCATCTTCCCGGCTTCTCACTTTGTTACACAAGAAGAAACGATGAAGCGGGCAATTGTTGATATTGAGCGTGAGCTTGAGGAAAGACTTGAGTATTTTAGAAATGAAGGGAAGCTACTTGAGGCTCAGCGTTTAGAGCAGCGAACACGCTATGACTTGGAAATGATGACCGAGATGGGTTTTTGCTCAGGGATCGAAAACTATTCAGGACCACTAACGTTCCGAGAACGCGGTGCTACGCCTTACACGCTATTCGATTATTTTCCTGATGATATGCTCGTTGTTATCGACGAGTCACACGTATCACTTCCACAAATCAGGGCGATGTATAATGGAGACCGTGCACGTAAAGAGGTACTCGTGAACCATGGCTTCCGTTTGCCTAGTGCGATGGACAATAGGCCGCTTCGCTTTGAAGAATTTGAAGGAAAGACGAACCAACTCGTCTACGTCTCGGCAACTCCAGGTCCTTATGAGATGGAGCATTGTGCAGAAATGGTAGAGCAGATCATTCGACCGACTGGCTTGCTTGATCCGATCATAGAGGTACGCCCTTCAAAAGGTCAGATAGATGATCTACTTCACGAGATCCAGCTTCGAATTGCGAAAGACGAGCGTGTCCTTGTAACGACATTGACGAAGAAAATGGCAGAGGATTTGACGGATTATTTGAAGGATGTTGGGTTAAAGGTTCGTTATCTGCATTCTGAAATAAAAACACTCGAACGATTAGCGATTATCCGTGATCTACGCTTAGGCGTTTTTGATATATTAATCGGAATCAACCTGCTTAGGGAAGGGCTTGACCTTCCAGAGGTTAGCTTAGTGACGATATTGGATGCCGATAAAGAAGGCTTCCTTCGCTCTGAGCGCTCGCTTATTCAGACGATTGGTCGCGCAGCGCGTAATAGCGAAGGTAAAGTTATTATGTACGGAGATCGTATTACGGATTCGATGGATAAGGCGCTGAAGGAAACGGCTCGTCGCCGTGAATTACAAATCGCACATAACGAAAAGCATGGTATTACACCGCAGACCATTCGCAAGCAGGTGCATGGCGTAATCGAAGCGACGAAGGTTGCTGAGGATAAAGCTGATTATGTTGTTGATGGAGATAAAAAGCTAAGCAAGAAGGAACGAACTGCATTGATTGCACGTTTAGAAGCAGAGATGAAGGATGCAGCGAAAAACCTGCAGTTTGAACGTGCGGCTCAGCTGCGCGATGCGTTGCTTGAATTGAAGGCCGAACAATAGTAGGGGGTAACAAAAGTGGCAAATGACAAAATTGTCGTAAAAGGTGCGCGTGCGCACAATCTAAAAAATGTTGATGTAACGATACCTAGAGATAAGTTCGTTGTATTAACGGGCCTGAGTGGTTCAGGGAAATCCTCACTAGCCTTTGATACGATATATGCAGAAGGCCAGCGTCGCTATGTTGAGTCGTTAAGTGCATACGCTCGCCAGTTCCTCGGCCAGATGGATAAACCTGATGTTGATTCGATCGAAGGCTTATCGCCGGCCATATCAATCGATCAGAAAACGACGAGCCGTAATCCTCGTTCTACCGTAGGTACGGTTACAGAAATCTATGATTACTTGCGCCTATTGTTTGCACGTATTGGTAAGCCGCATTGTCCAACACACGGTATCGAGATTACTTCGCAAACGGTGGAGCAGATGGTTGATCGTATTATGGAATACGAAGAACGTACTAGAATGCAAATTCTAGCGCCTATCGTTTCCGGTCGAAAAGGCGAGCATGTAAAGCTTCTTGCTGATATGCAGAAGCAAGGCTATGTTCGCGTCCGTGTTGATGGGGAAATTAGAGAGTTAAGTGAGCAAATTACGCTTGATAAAAACAAAAAACATACGATCGAGGTTGTCGTAGATCGTATCGTTGTGAAGCCTGATATAGAGTCTAGATTAGCGGATTCAATTGAAACAGCGCTTGAGCTAGGTGAGGGCAGGGTGCTGATTGATGTAATGGGCCAAGAGAAGCAAGAGGAGCTGTTGTTCAGCTCTAATCTCGCTTGTCCGGAGTGTGGATTCAGTATTGAGGAGCTTGCACCTCGGATGTTCTCCTTCAATAGTCCATACGGTGCTTGTCCGGAATGTGATGGGCTAGGCATGAAAATGGTCGTCGATCCGGATCTACTTATTCCAGATCAAAGCAAGTCGATTGAAGAAGGTGCGTTTTTAGCTTGGGCTGGAAGTACATCTAACTATTATCCTCAGTTTCTTAAATCAGTAGCCGAGCATTACGATATACCGCAAAACGTTCCAGTTAGTGAACTGACAAGCGAGCAGATGAAGAAGCTTCTATATGGAACAGATGGTCAGAAGGTTCGCTTTGTATACGAAAATGATTTCGGTATGCGCAAGGAAGCGTTTGTTGCTTTTGAAGGTGTCGTTAACAATTTAGAGCGACGCTATCGTGAAACGCCTTCCGAGATGATGCGCGAGCATATTGAAGGATATATGAGTGCTCGGCCATGTCATAGCTGTAAAGGTCAGCGTCTACGCAAGGAAACGCTAGCGGTCACCATTGATAAGCAAAACATCGCTTACGTTACTAATTTGTCTATCGGTGAAGCGAAGCAGTATTTTGAGAACTTAAAATTATCTGAAAAAGAAATGAAAATTGCAGGCTTAGTTCTTAAGGAGATATCTGGTCGACTTGGCTTTCTTGATAATGTAGGTCTTGAATATTTAACGTTAAGCCGTGCTGCAGGGACATTGTCCGGTGGCGAGGCACAGCGTATTCGACTTGCGACGCAGATTGGATCAAGTTTAATGGGCGTGCTGTACATTTTGGATGAGCCGAGTATTGGCTTGCATCAGCGTGACAACGATCGATTGATTGACGCGCTTCTGCAAATGCGTGATCTTGGCAATACGTTGATTGTCGTTGAACATGATGAAGATACAATGCTTGCTGCCGACTACATTATCGATATCGGTCCAGGAGCAGGGATTCACGGAGGGCAGATTATAGCTCAAGGCACGCCGCAAGAGTTGATGGACAACGATGACTCGTTGACGGGACAATACTTGAGCGGTAAAAAATTCATTGAAGTTCCATTGCAGCGTAGAGCAGTTAATGATCGATGGATTGAGATTGTTGGTGCTAAAGAGAACAATTTGCGTAATCTTAGTGTGAAGATTCCGTTAGGTGTATTTGTTGCTGTTACTGGCGTGTCAGGCTCGGGCAAGTCCACCTTCGTTAATGAAATACTTTACAAGACGCTGGCGCGTGATCTGAATCGTGCTAAAACACGTCCAGGTGCGCATAAGGAAATTCGCGGCTTAGAACATATCGATAAAGTGATCGATATTGATCAATCACCGATCGGTCGTACACCACGTTCCAATCCTGCAACATATACAGGAGTATTCGATGATATTCGAGATCTATACTCCTCGACGAATGAAGCTAAGGTGCGTGGTTATAAAAAAGGTCGATTCAGCTTTAACATTAAAGGTGGGCGTTGTGAAGCTTGTCGAGGTGACGGTATCATCAAGATCGAAATGCATTTCTTGCCGGATGTATATGTGCCTTGCGAGATTTGTAAAGGCAAGCGGTACAACCGTGAAACATTGGAAGTAAAGTATAAAGGTAAGAGCATTGCTGAAGTCCTTGAAATGACGATTGAGGACGGCTGTCAGTTCTTTGAAAACATCCCTAGAATACATCGTAAGCTGCAAACGCTGCTCGATGTAGGCTTAGGTTATATGAAGCTAGGTCAACCTGCTACGACGCTTTCTGGTGGGGAAGCGCAGCGCGTAAAGCTTGCTTCGGAGCTGTACCGTAGAAGCACAGGCAAAACATTATACATTCTGGATGAGCCAACGACAGGTCTACATGCGCATGATATTGCGCGTCTGCTCGATGTGCTGCATCGTCTTGTTGATTCCGGGGAGTCCGTGTTAGTGATCGAGCATAATCTTGATGTCATTAAAACGGCGGACTACTTAATCGACTTAGGCCCTGAAGGTGGTAAGAACGGTGGAACACTTGTAGCTTCAGGTACGCCTGAGCAGGTCATTAAAGTTAAAGGCTCTTATACTGGCAAGTATTTAGCTCCTATACTCGCTCGCGATACTGAGCGGTCACAGCAGCTACATGCAGTTAAATTGTAATCAAGCATAAGATGTAATAGAGAAGGCGATGACTGGTAAAGCTAACATAAAGCAGCCCATCGTCTTGCTCTATAGCTATACAGCAATTGTGAACATTATGTGACGAAGTAACCAACATTTGCTATTAATGCTTGCAACTTGGCAGTATTCCATATAGGATATATAAATAATAGGACACGTGTGATTAAAGGGAGGTCTCTTCATGTTTCTAGCAGAAGTAGCAGAAGAAACAAGCAAGATCGATCCATTCGATTGGTTCATGCTTGCTTTCACCATTATCATTGCAATTGGATTGTTTCGTTTGCTTAAAGCAAAGCCTAAAAAGAACATCTTTGCTATCGGCTTTGCCTCTGTATCACTAGCGGTATTTCTATTTATTGATTACGTAATGATCACAAAAGTGTGGCTTGCTTAGTCGTACATAAAGTCATAAAAAAGTTCCACCGATTAATCGGTGGAACTTTTTTATTAAGGTTTATTGAAGCTTTGACGTCGATCAAGCACCAGTGTCACTTCGTGATCAACGCTGAATCAGCAATTTGAACTGCAACGTGAGCGCAGGGCCCAGCTTTCAGCACCAAGAAGATTGGATGAAGTTAGGAACTGAGGAGCGCAGCGTACGTATTGTGTACGTGAGCACCAGAAGGACTAACTGAATTCAATTTTTGAGGTCGAATAGACACTCAGTGCCGCCTTGTGATCAACGCCGAATAATCGATCCGAACTGCAACGTGAGCGCAGGGCCCAGCTTTCAGCACCGAGAAGATTGGATGAAGTTAGAAACTGAGGAGCGCAGCGTACGTATTGTGTACGTGAGCACCAGAAGGACTAACTGAATTCAATCTTCGACGCCGAATGAGCGCTCAGTGAGACTTCGTGATCAATCTTCGACGCCGAATGAGCGCTCAGTGAGACTTCGTGATCAAAGTTGGGCCGGTCTAGACCCACCACATTTCGCCTAGCGGCTCCTTAATCAACACCTGCTGCAAATTCTGTACAGCTTTGGAGAAGCCTTCTTCAACAGACATTAATCCATCCTCGTGCTCAATGCTTACAACATAGTCGTAGCCAACAAGACGAAGTTCACTTATGATATCTGCCCATGTTTTTAGATCGTGACCAAAGCCTACGCTGCGGAACTGCCAAGCGCGATCAAGCATTTGCGTGTAGCTTTGCATATCAGTAATACCATGCATATTGACGTTAACGGGATCAATCGTCGTATCTTTAGCATGGAAGTGATGGATTGCACCCGCGCGACCTAGAATACGAATCGCTTGAACAGGATCAATACCTTGCCACCACATATGACTTGGATCAAGGTTAGCACCAATCGCTTCACCCGTTGCTTCGCGCAGACGAAGCATTGTTGCTGGGCTATGCACGGAGAAGCCACCATGAAGCTCAAGGCCGATTTTAATACCAGCATCGGTTGCTACTTTGTTAATATCTGACCAGTAAGGAATAACTTTTTGTTCCCATTGCCAATTTAGAATATCTTGATAGTCATTCGGCCACGGAGCAACAGGCCAGTTAGGGTACTTCGCATCTTCATGATCTCCAGGACATCCGGAGAAAGTATTAACAACTGGCACTTCCAGTCGGTTAGCAAGCTCAATCGTTTTGCGAATTACAGCATCATCTGCTTGAGCAAGCGCTTTCTGCGGGTGCAACGGATTAGAGTGGCAGCTTAGCGCACTAATGATTAGACCGCGAGATTCAACTGCCTGCTTGAATGCTTTAAGTTTACCCGCATCAGCTAGCAGAGCATCTGGATCGCAGTGAGCGTTGCCTGGATAACCGCCAGTACCGATCTCAACTGCTTCCAATCCTTTCTCTGCAATGTAATCAAGTGCTTCCTCGAATGGTTTCTGTGCGAAAAGAACTGCGAATACGCCTAATTTCATAAGTAATAACCTCCTATGGGTATGGGTAATAATGGTGATATGTCGATTAACTTGCTCTACTACTATAATGCCCTTAACGATCTCGAACTTCAATACGTAAAGCAAAATCGCATAATTATTAGACAAAACTGCAACAAAGCTTCGATGGCAGGAATGTCTTGTAGAATATATTGCTCAGCTTTGTTACACTATTAACTAGAAAAACGATAGCTATTCTAGCTGACATAACAGCTATGAAATAAGTGAGAGGAACGAAAAAATGACTTTAACAAGATCAGATATTGAACTACTAGCACCAGCGGGTGATTGGGAATGTATGCGAGCTGCTGTAGCCAATGGTGCGGATGCGATCTTTTTCGGCGTTGAAAAGTTTAATGCACGGGCAAGAGCGAACAATTTCAGAAGCGAAGAGCTTCCTGAGATTATGGCATTCCTTCATACGTACGGTGTGAAGGGTTTTTTAACTTTTAATATTTTAGTGTTTGAGGACGAATTGAGAGATGCTCAAACTTTAATAGAAATGTGTATCGATGCAGGCGTCGATGCCGTTATTGTGCAGGATTTAGGTTTAGTTAAACTGATTCGTGAGCTTTCACCTGATTTCCCGATTCACGGTTCCACACAGATGACGATTACATCTCCAGAAGCGGTAGAATTTACGAAGCCGTTTGATATGGAACGTGTCGTTCTTGGCCGTGAAAATAATTTGAAGCAAATTAAAACGATCGGAGATCAAGCGAAGCTGCCAATGGAAGTGTTTGTTCACGGTGCTTTGTGTGTTTCTTATTCAGGTCAATGCTTAACTTCAGAAATGTGGGGCGGCCGCTCGGCCAATCGTGGTGAATGTGCACAAGCATGTCGTTTACCTTATGATTTGATGGTAGATGGTGAGATAAAACCGATGGGTGACGTTGCGTATCTCCTTTCTCCTAAGGATTTGGCAGCGATTGATCTTGTTCCTGAGCTTATTGAGGCAGGAGTAACCTCCTTCAAAATCGAAGGACGATTGAAAAGTCCAGAATATGTAGCTAACGTTGTAAGTAAATATCGCAATGCCATTGATAAATATTTCGATGGTGATCGCTCAAAACCTTCCAAGGAAGAAATTCGCGAGCTACAGCAAAGCTTTTCACGTGGCTTTACGCATGGATTTTTGGAAGGCACGAACAATAAGCAGCTTGTAGATGGAACATTCCCGAAAAGCCGCGGTGTGTATCTAGGGAAAGTTGAACGGATTATGCGTGATGCAGTAACACTTCGACTGGATGCACCGCTTAAGCGTGGGGATGGTATCGTGTTTGACGCTGGAGACCCGACGAAAAAGGAAGAAGGCGGTCGCGTCTACGATATTAGACGTCATGGTGTGAAGCTCGAAAGTGAAGCGGCAGAGGGACTTGTAATTGAACTCGTTCCTGGACGTAATGATGTAGATTTGCGCAAGGTGCATGTCGGTGATCGTGTATGGAAAACTAACGACCCAGCGCTAGATCGCGCACTTCGCGCATCCTATGAAACAGAAAAGCCTTACCGCGTGTTTCCTCTCCATGTTCAAGTTACAGGGGAAGCAGGCCAACCGTTGCGTACAGTATGGACGGATATCGAGAAGCAAGTGAGTGTGACAGTGGAGTCTGAGCTGCTTGTAGAGGAAGCCTTAAAGCGTCCGATGGATGCAGAGCTATTGAGCGAGCAACTTGGCCGACTAGGTGGAACGATCTATCAGCTTGATCAATTGGAGGTTGTTCTTAAAGGAAATCTTATTCTGCCAATGCGCGAGCTTAATCGTCTGCGCAGAATTGCTGTTGAGCAGCTTGCTGGTGAAAGACCGAAGCCACCAGTCTATACGAAGCGTCAAGTAGACGCGATGGATGATGCTTTCGATAATACGAAGCAGCTGAAGCCAGTGACAAGCGGGCGTGATGCGAAGCTATCTGTGTTGTGCCGCACACTGGAGCAAGTGGAAGGCGCGATTAAAGCAGATGCTGATTATATTTATGCCGACTTTGAGTTTATTAAGCAATTTCCGGCTGCGATTGAATTGGCGCGTGCTGCTGGTAAGCGTATTGCGCTTGCAACACCGCGAATTCATATGCCGAATGAGAATGGCTACCATGCCAACATATTAAAGCTCAAGCCAGATGCTGTGCTTGTTCGTAATACAGGAGCGCTTTATTACTATATGCGTGCCAAAATGCAAAACCCAGATGCACCATTCCCACGTTTAATTGGGGATTTCTCGTTAAATATTGCTAACCACAAGGCAGTTAGTCTGTTTTTAGAAAGCGGACTGGATACTGTAACTCCTTCTTATGATCTTAACATTCAGCAGATGGTGGATTTGTTGGAGCGAGCTAATACGAGCGACGTTGAAGTTGTTATTCATCAGCACTTGCCGATGTTCCATACGGAGCATTGCGTATATTGCACATTTTTAAGTGAAGGCACAGACTTTACGAATTGCGGGCGTCCATGTGAATCACACAATGCATCGCTGCAGGATCGTATCGGAATGAGCCATCCCGTTCGTGTTGATGAAGGCTGCCGTAATACGGTATACAATGCCATTGAGCAATCAGGTGCAGAGTATCTTAAAAACTTTATAGAGCTTGGCGTATCACAATACCGCGTTGAGTTTCTAGAAGAAAGCGCAGAGAAGGTTCAGGAAGTATTGAAGCTCTATCGTCAAGCGCTGGACGGCACTATTAGTGGCACCCAAGTATGGCGCAGTCTTAAAGCGACGAATCAACTTGGCGTAACACGCGGTCAATTAGTAAAGTAAACGAAACAAACAACGATGATGGAAGGTCAAGTCGAACGCATGGCTTGGCCTTTTTAAGTGATATTGCAAGGAGGAAAAACGTGGAAACAACATGGTATGCGAATTGGCAGCATGTGTTTAAGCTCGACCCCGATAAAGAAATTAGCGACGAGGCACTGGATGAGCTTTGTATGTCAGGCACAGATGCAATTATTATAGGTGGTTCAAGCGGTGTAACCTTTGAAAACACGGTTGATCTTCTTGCGCGAGTACGTCGCTATAGTGTGGATTGTGCGCTGGAGGTATCGACGATGGATGGAGCAGTGCCTGGATTTGACGGATACTTTGTTCCGTTTGTACTGAATACGAAGCAGGCAGATTGGCTGATGCTGAAGCAGCTTGAAGGACTTCAGGAATACGGACATTTTGTGCCATGGGAGATGACTGCTGCTTCTGGCTATATCGTATTAAATGAGCATAGCACAGCGGCGAAAGTATCCGGCGCGGAAGCGAATTTGTCAACTCAGGAGGTATTACCGTATTTGTGGATGGCAGACCGTCTATTGCGGCTACCTATTGTTTATATGGAATATAGCGGAACATTCGGTGATATGAAGGTGCTCGCAAGAGCGGCTAGTGAGCTTGAACAGGCTCATCTCATCTATGGCGGTGGCATCGACAATGCAGAAAAAGCTGCAAAAGCTGCAGCATATGCGCATACGGTTGTTGTTGGCAATGTAGTCTACGATGATCTGAAAGCAGCACTAACAACCGTTGAAGCGGTAAAACTAGTAAAAAGTAAGTAAGCTACAAAGGAGTGAGGGTGATGTTTAATTACATTAATATCGATGATGCGGTGGCAAAGCTTAATGCACCTCAGCGTGAGGCCGTACAGGCTACAGAAGGACCACTGCTTATTATGGCAGGTGCAGGTAGTGGGAAAACACGAGTACTTACTCATCGCATAGCCTATCTTATCGAGAAAAAACGTGTAGCACCATGGAGTATATTAGCGATTACATTTACGAATAAAGCAGCAAGAGAGATGCAGGAGCGTGTTAGCTCGCTTGTAGGTCCTTCAGGGCGTGATATTTGGGTTTCTACGTTTCACTCGATGTGTGTTCGTATATTGCGCAAAGATATTGATCGCATTGGCTTTAGCTCTAATTTTTCTATATTGGACTCTGCAGATCAGCTATCTGTCATTCGCAGCTGCATGAAGGACGAGAACATCGATGTGAAGAAGATCGAACCGAAAGCTGTTCAAGCTGCGATGAGTGCTGCGAAAAATGAACTGATTAGCCCTGAGCGCTATGAAGAAAAGGTCGGAGATTATTTTCAAGGCATCGTAGCAAAAATCTATAAGATGTATCAAAAACGTCTAAAGAATAATAATTCTCTTGATTTTGATGATCTCATTATGATGACGATTCGTCTGTTTAAGGAAGTGCCTGAGGCGCTGAATTTTTATCAGAACAAATTCCGTTACATTCATGTCGACGAGTACCAGGATACAAACCGTGCTCAATATATGCTTGTACGGATGCTAGCTGATGCCCATCACAATATTTGCGTCGTTGGTGATAGCGATCAATCGATCTATCGCTGGCGTGGAGCGGATATTAGCAATATATTGAACTTCGAGGATGATTACCCACAGGCGAAGACGATTCTGCTTGAACAGAACTACCGGTCAACCTCTACCATATTGAACGCAGCCAATGCAGTAATTGCCAACAACACGGGTCGCAAGTCCAAAAAGCTGTGGACGGATCAAGGCGAGGGCAACAAGATTTATGTTTATTATGGTGATAGTGAACGTGATGAAGGCTATTTCGTTACGGGGGTTATCCAGAAAAATATTGCTAACAAGCGTAAATACCGTGATCATGCAATCTTGTACCGTACGAATGCCCAATCGCGTATTATCGAGGAAACGTTAATTAAATCAGACATCCCTTACCAAATCGTAGGCGGCATTAAGTTCTATGATCGTAAAGAGATTAAGGACTTATTAGCATACCTGAGATTAATATCGAATCCGGACGATGATATTAGCTTGCAGCGCATTATTAATGTGCCGAAACGCGGGATCGGTGATACAACGATTGCAAAGCTGTCTGCAGAAGCGACGGCTCAAGGTATATCGATGTATCGCGTCCTGTTTCAGTTAGATATGGTCGATGTGAAAGGCAAGACAAAAGAGCAGCTTCAAAGCTTTGCTAACATGATCCGCAGCTTGAATAGCCAAGTGGACGAGCTTACAGTAACAGAGCTTACTGAAAAGGTACTCGAAATGTCTGAGTACAAGCTCGAACTGCAGCGTGAACAAACATTGGAGTCGCAGTCTCGCATTGAGAACATCGAGGAGTTTCTATCCGTGACGCAGGATTTTGAACAGCGTAACGAAGATCGTACACTCGTTGCTTTCTTGACGGATCTGGCCTTAATTGCTGATATCGATTCGATGAACGACGATAAGGAAGAAGGAGATACTCAGGATGCTATTGTGTTGATGACGATGCATAGCGCGAAAGGTCTTGAATTCCCGATCGTATTTATCGTTGGGATGGAGGAAACCATCTTCCCACACTCTCGTGCCTTATCTGATGATGATGAGCTGGAGGAGGAACGTCGTCTTGCTTATGTTGGCATTACGCGAGCAGAGGAGCAGCTGTATTTAACTTCAGCGAAAATGAGGACGCTGTTTGGTCGTACATCGGTTAATATGCCGTCGCGTTTTCTTAAAGAATTACCTAGTGAATTGCTGGAAAGCAATCAGTCTGATGTGATTGATGGCAGTTTTCCACGAGGCTTTGGCGGCTTGGGTGCAGGACGAGCTAATAGCTATGGCTCTAGATCCGATAGTGCTCAGACTGGCTTTGGCTATGGTAGCAGAAGACCAGGCGATCAAGGTCAAGGTAGCTTTAGCAGCAGAGGAGCAGTGGGAAAAGGCTACCAGACAAGGCCGAGTGCAGGTGCGGCGCGTCCAAGTGTAACCGTAACTTCTAGCTTAGATGCTGCGAAAAAGAAAGCTCATACACAGGATAGTGGACCAGTAAGCTATGTTGCCGGTGATAAGGTTGCTCATGGTAAATGGGGTGAAGGAACGGTTATCGCTGTTCGAGGAAAAGATAACGATATGGAGCTGCAAATCGCCTTCCCTGCACCAGTTGGGATTAAAAAGCTACTTGCGAGCTTTGCTCCGATTAAAAAGGTATAATAATGATAATTACACGGTGAAAATAGTAGTTATTCGCGTTTCACCGATCATAATATGGTAAAGATGAAAAGTAGAAAAGGTTGAAGATGGAGGAATGTTGATGTTGACTAATCAGGATCAGCAGCGGATGGAGCAGCTTGTAGCGGAGCTGAACGAGCACAATTATCGTTATTATACGCTAGATGCCCCAGCAATCTCGGATGCAGATTATGACAGGCTATACGATGAGCTTGTTGCCTTAGAGGTATCATTAGGCGTGGTGCTGACAGATTCACCGACCCAGCGTGTCGGTGGTGCAATATTGTCTGGCTTTGATCAGCATAAGCATCTTGCGAGACTATGGAGCTTGGATAAAGCACAAAACCTAGAACAGCTCTATGCATGGGAAGCTAGGTTGAAGCGAGCGATTCAAGATTATAATGCGAAAAATCCAACGTCCACGCTGCCAGATCCGACCTATGTCATGGAGTTAAAATTCGACGGCCTCACTTTAAACTTAACGTATGATCGCGGTCGGCTGGTACAAGCAGCTACTCGAGGGAACGGAACAGTTGGGGAAGCGATTCTAGCTCAAGTAAAAACGATTAAGTCGATACCGCTATCGATTGGCTATACGGATGGTGTACTTGAAGTACAAGGCGAAGGAATTATGACGTTGTCTGGCTTATCTCGTTATAATGAGACCGCAGAGGAGCCATTGAAGAATGCCAGAAATGCAGCAGCCGGAGCGCTTCGTAATTTGAACCCTGTGGTGACAGCAAGTCGCAAGCTGGATGCATTTATATACAATGTTGGCTATGCGGAAGGGGTATCTTTCGATAACCATCAACAATTACAACAGTTTTTGAAGGATAACCATTTCAAAGTTAACCCATATATCATTTACGCTGACGATTTGAAGCAGTTTGAGCTTGAGCTAACTGCTTTATCCGAGCGGAGAAATGAGCTTGATTTCCTAATTGACGGGGCGGTAATCAAAGTTCAAGATATGCGTACTCGTGAAGCTCTTGGCTATACGGATAAATTCCCGCGCTGGGCCGTTGCATTTAAATTCGAGGCTGAAGAAGCAGAGACAACGCTGCTATCTGTTTCTTGGGAAGTTGGACGTACAGGTAAGATTACACCAGTAGCGAAAGTAGAAGCAGTTGAGCTCGCTGGCGTTACGGTGCAAAACTGTACGTTGAATAATATGGGTGATATCGAGCGTAAAAATTTGAAGTATGCGCTTGGGACATTAGTGACGATTCGTCGTTCGAATGATGTTATTCCTGAAATATTAGGCAAAGTTGATGATGAGCCAGGAGAGGAAATCGTATTCCCTGAGCAATGTCCTGCATGTGGCTCAGAGCTTGAGCAGCGGGGTGCCCATCTGTTCTGTAACAATAAGCTCGGTTGCGAGCCACAAATGATTGGACGTATTACTCATTTTGCTGCGCGTGATGCAATGGATATTGAATCGTTCAGCATTATGACAGCGGAGCAGTTATTCCGCGAATGTGATGTGAAGGATCCTGCGGGTCTGTATAAGCTGACGTTTGATGATCTGATTAAGCTGGAGAGATTCGGTGAGAAAAAGGCGCAAAAGCTGCTTGACGCTATTGAAAAGTCAAAAACAAGCGAGCTAGCATCATTTTTATTCGCACTAGGGATTCCGAATACCGGGAAAACAACGGCGAAAACGTTGGCTGATCATTATCGCAGCTTAGATGCAGTTATGAAGGCAACTACAGATGAACTTGTGGAGCTTCAAGATATCGGTTTAATCGTAGCTGAAAGCGTTGTGGGCTTTTTCAATGAGCCTGATATACAGCAAAGCATCGCCGAGATGCTAGAAGCGGGAGTTTCTCCGCAGGTGGAGGAACAAGTGGAAGCTGCGTCTGAGGACCATCCGTTATACGGAAAGACCGTCGTTATTACAGGAACACTTCCTACGCTAGGCCGAGATGAATTAACAAAATTGATTGAGGCTTGCGGAGCAAAAGTGACAGGAAGTGTATCGAAGAAGACAGATCTTGTCATTGCTGGCGAGAAGGCAGGAAGTAAGCTGACAAAAGCGCAGCAGCTAGGTATTGCGATTATTGAAGACGAAGCAAAAGTACTTAAGATGATAGAAAGCTAGTCTGATATTGCATCTGTTTGCTACAATCTTATATATTACGGGTTCATGAGGCTGGGACAAAACTAGCTTCGTAAACACGCAAATCGAAATAACGGAACTGAGAAGCTCTAATCCCACGTAAAGGCACCCAAAAAAAATGTAACGGAACTCAGCGCCGCTATGAGGTCAATTTGAGGTGAAAAACGCGGTAATTGCACCAATAACGCCTGTGAGTTCCGTTAGCATTTATGGAAGGCTGCTTTTGGTTAATTAACGTCGCACAGTTCCGTTAGAACTTCAACTTGTTCCTGGTTGACGATAATGATCGTTTTTGCAATTTAATTCAAATCCCGAACGCTTTACATTGGTAAAGTATTCGGGATTTTTCTGTTGGAGTTAGGTTTTTCCTAGCCTCTCTTTTGCTGCATCCCTCTACTTGCAATGGTAGATTGTTTGTTATGGTGATTCATCATTGTAATCATTTATCATTGTGATGGTTTGACGTTGCATAATCTTGCACCGTTTTTTTGTTGTTATACAAATATTTGTCACAGATCGTTTCCATTTGTTGTGATTTTAATCACGATTAGTTTTAGGGTGAAGGAGATATACTGATTTCAGATCCTTTCAGAAGGGAAGCGTGATTATGTTAAGCGAACAAACAATTAAAGTTATTAAATCTACAGTGCCAGTACTTGAGGTACATGGCGAAGCAATTACTAAACGATTTTATCAGATGCTATTTTCAAATCATCCGGAATTACTAAATGTTTTTAATCATATTAACCAAAAACAAGGTAGACAACCTGCAGCTTTAGCTAATGCTGTGTACGCTGCGGCAGCCAACATAGATAATCTCGGTGTGATTCTCCCTGTAGTTAAACAAATCGCACATAAGCATAGAAGCCTTGGTATTACAGCTGATCAATATCCAATCGTAGGTGAAAACTTATTAGCTGCGATTAAGGATGTGTTAGGAGATGCAGCTACTGATGAGATTATTCAAGCGTGGGCTGAGGCATACGGTGTTATAGCTCAAGTATTTATTGATGTAGAATCAGAGATGTACAAAGAAGCGGAACAACAAGTTGGAGGATGGAAAGGATTTAGAACATTCATCGTTAAACGAAAAGAAGTAGAAAGCGATGTAATTACATCCTTTTATCTTGTCCCTCAAGATGGTCAACCGATCGCTACGTTTACTCCAGGACAATATGTGACTGTCAAAGTGAAAATTCCAGGCGAGGAGTATACGCATTTACGTCAATATAGCTTGTCGGATAAACCAGAACAAGGCCATTATAGAATCAGCGTTAAGCGTGAAGAAGATTGTGAGAGTAAACCTGGCGGTAAAGTTTCTCAATATTTGCATAGCAGTATTGATGAAGGCGATACGATTGAATTGTCTGCTCCAGCTGGAGATTTCACATTAGATCTTAATGATAATCGTCCAGTTGTTTTAATTAGTGGTGGGGTTGGGCTTACGCCGATGGTAAGTATGATGAATACAATAGTAGATACTTCGCCAGAACGACCAGTAACCTTTATACATGCAGCCCGCAACAGTGAGGTTCACGCTATGAAGAATACCATTGCTCAGTTAGCTGAAGGTAAATCTCATGTAAACGTATATTGGTGTTACAGTAACCCTACGGCTGAAGATTTGCGTAACAAAAGCTTTGATAAAGAAGGTTTTATTACATCGGATTGGTTGAAGGAAATTGTTCCTCATACCGACGCTGTATATTATTTCTGCGGACCGGTACCATTTATGAAAGAAGTTAATGCGGCTTTACGAGCATTGCAAGTTCCAGAAAGTGATATTCATTATGAATTTTTCGGACCGGCAGGTAGCTTAGATAAAGATCATTGATTCGCCGACTGCTCACGTAATAAACGATTGACAGTTTCACGACGCAGACCGATGAATTGCCCGATTTCTTCTTGAGTTAATAAATCACTAATGTCTGTTATACCGATATAACGCTCGAACCAGGCTTGAAGTTTTTTTAATCGGTTTAATGGCGTCACTTCAGTGAGCTGATCGATTCGTTGCTGCATCATGCGGAGTCTTTCCTGTAGCCGTAGTGCTATATCTCTGCATAGCTCTGCATCTTGCTCAACGGATCGATACCAGCTTTCGGTTGATAGTGTTTCGATCTCACACGTTACTAACGCTATGGCAGTGCCATGATACGGATTGCGAGAGATAAGTGAATGATGTGGAATGATTTCATCTGGAGTAATTATATTGACCAAAGTTTGTGTTCCGTCTTCGTGAAGACGGGAAATTTTCAGTAAGCCACTTTTTACGTGATACAGTGGCCCGATTTCTCCTTGTCGAAACAATATTTCACCTTTATGGATTATCATAACCTTTGCTCCTTAAAGACAACTGTGTACGATCGACAGTTATCAGTCGAAATGAAGTGTTTTTGCTTATACACTATTCTATGCTTTTACCTAGTGTAAAACAAACGTATATGTAATCATTCTATAATAAGTATTAAGAAGAAGAGGTAATGCTGATTAGCTTTGTATAGCGTATGGATAAAATTACAAGTTGTAATCTATGGATCAGCGTGATATATTATTACTTGTCACTTCGGACGACAACATTCAACAATAACTTTAACAAAAAAAGTTCTTGACGAATTAGTCAGAAGCTGATAACATAATATCTTGTTACCGCATCGGTAACCGAAAGTTCTTTGAAAACTGAACAAATGGAACACGTCAATATATTAAGTTTTATAATGAGCAATCAAACACTTTAATGGAGAGTTTGATCCTGGCTCAGGACGAACGCTGGCGGCGTGCCTAATACATGCAAGTCGAGCGGAGTTGATAGGAAGCT
>Ga0160467_100290_pt1 | contig 58410 bp, 56 predicted proteins | sample HID1972I_E11MG_FD_108221 | JGI IMG/M metagenome (GOLD analysis project Ga0160467, IMG submission 108221) | Enriched pill bug-associated microbial communities from UW Madison campus, WI, USA - HID1972I_E11 MG | ecosystem: Host-associated > Arthropoda: Insects > Digestive system > Unclassified ... | reverse complement strand
AGTAGCCCAAGACTCGCTATTGGTGACGCGGCTGCACGTCTTACCAAGCAGGGTTTCCACCTGCTAAACTATCTGACCTTGCTCGGTCGCTCAGGCCTCTGAGTTCCGTTACTTCGGTTTGCGTCTATGTGAAGCTAGCTTTGTCCCAGCCTCTTCCTACGATTTTCAACTTGATCATCCTACCCGCCTCAATAAAGCAAAACTTCGCCGAAACACATTCATTCGCTCCAGCGGAGTAAATGGTGTAGGTGGAAAAGCGACAGCGTTTGCCTTTGTACTCAGATTCCGACCCTTACCTTATACAAGAAGGAATCTGGGTACAACAGCAATTGAAACCGCACCATTTGCGAAGCGCTGAATCTGGGTACAACAGCAATTGGAACCGCACCATTTGCGGAGCGTTGAATCTGAGTACAACAGCAATTGAAACCGCACCATTTTTGTAGTGGTTGTACATACGCAAAAGCTGTTTTTAAAGATTTGCTTTAAATGCTGCAGCAGTTGTGAGAAAATAAATAAAAGCAGTCGCTAATTAACGCTTTAAAGTAACTATGACGAAGAGGTGAATGGCTCATGCAGCCTAAATTAAACATTATGCACTTACCGGTGTATCAACCGGGCAAACCAATCGAGGATGTAAAACGTGAGCTAGGCTTAGATGAAGTTATTAAATTAGCTTCCAACGAAAATCCAATTGGCTTTTCTCCAAAAGCAAGAGCAGCTATGCTTGATGAAATAGACCAACTTAATATTTATCCGGACGGGGCAAGTGTTGAACTAGCCGCTACGTTGGCGAAAAAACTCGGCGTACAGGATAATCAAATCATATTCGGAACCGGATCCAGTGACATTATATTAATGATTTGCCGTGCTTATTTAACAGCCGGCGATGAGACGGTTATGGCGGATGAGACATTCTCACAATACAAGCATAATTGTGAGATTGAAAATGCTAAAATTGTAGAAGTGCCGCTAAAAGACGGAAAGCATAATTTAGAGGCGATGCTGGCAGCAGTAACCGAACGCACGAAGGTGATGTGGATATGTAATCCAAACAATCCTACAGGTACTGTTGTAGAGCATGAGAAGTTTGTTCAATTTTTAAGTCAAGTACCAAATCATGTACTAGTCGTACTTGATGAAGCATATTGTGAATATGTTACTTCAGGCAATTTCACCGATGGCGTATCATTAATCTCTAAACATACGAATCTTGTTGTTCTACGAACGTTCTCCAAAGTATACGGGCTAGCAGCTAATCGTATTGGATACGGAATTGGTGAGGCAAGCGTCATTCGCACAATAAATCAAGTACGCGAGCCGTTTAATACAGGAAGACTTGCACAAGTGGCTGCGAAAGCATCGTTGCTTGATGATGAATTTTTAGCGCACAGCGTTGCAGCTAATTCAGCTGGACGGGATTACTTACATGCACAGTTTGAACGACTTGGTCTGCAATACTATGAAGGTCATGGCAATTTTATAATGGTAGACGTACGCACTCCTTCGATGCAAATCTTCGATTTGCTGCTTCGTAAAGGTATTATTATCCGTGCTGGCTGGAAACAATATCCTACCTATATTCGAGTTTCTGTAGGAACGGAGCAAGAAAATTCGAAGTTTATTCAAGCGCTAGAGGAAGTGTTAACAGAATTGGCGGTGCTACAATAAACGATGAAAAAAGTAGCGATTTTTGGTGTCGGACTTATCGGTGGCTCGATCGCACTATCTCTCAAAGGTCAGCCAGATGTGCTACTTTGCGGATATTCCAATCGTGAATCATCAGCAAAAAAGTACGTTGAGAGAGGCGTTGTTGACTATGCAACGACGTCTGTAGAGGAAGCGGCAAGCGATGCTGATTTTATATTTTTATGCGTACCAGTTGGCATGATGGATGAGTATATCCAAAAGCTATGCACCATTTCACTAAAAGAAGGCTGTATTATTTCCGATGTAGGAAGTACTAAAGCATCGGTTATGAACTCTGCCAAAGCGTTTGCAGCAACAAGTGCCATTTTTATCGGTGGTCATCCGATGGCTGGATCAGAGCGGTCAGGTGTTGAAGCTGCATCAAGCAGATTGCTAGAAAATGCATTCTATGTCCTTACAGCGGAGCAGGACACGCCTCAGCATGCGATTGAAGCTCTTGAGCAGCTTCTTTCCTATACACGAGCGCATATCGTAAAGGTAGATGCAACCTCGCATGATACGATTGTAGGAGCGATTAGTCATCTTCCTCATATGATCGCGGTCGGCCTAGTGAATCAGGTTAAAAGCTATAATGACAGCAATGGTCTGTACGAGCTGCTTGCAGCGGGAGGTTTTCGTGATATTACTAGAATAGCTTCAGGAGATCCACCTTTATGGAGAGATATATTGCTGGACAATAAAGAAGTGTTGCTGCAGCTGCTGGGTGATTGGCAGCAGCAGATGGAGCATTTTCGCAATATGCTGGAGCAAAATGATGGAGAAGCCATTGTTGCACAATTTGCTTCTGCAGGTCAATTCCGTTCGAGAATGCCAGAGCGCCGCAAAGGTATGATACATTCAATATATGATTGCTTTGTTGATGTTCCTGACCATCCTGGTATCGTAGGTTCTATCGCTACCGAGCTTGGTAAAGAGAATATTAATATTAGCAATATTCAAATCATTGAAAGCCGGGAGCAGATTCCTGGTGTCTTAAGGCTTAGCTTTCGTACGCAGGAACAGCTTGATGATGCGATCAAGCTTCTTGGCGGCAAAGGCTACCATGTTGAATTATAAATGATGCACAGCAAAGAGGGAGGGATAGCAACGTCTATCACCTCCCTCTTTTATAAGAAAATTTTAATCTAATTAAAAATGTAAGCGCTTATTGACAAAGTGGAAGCGTATACATATAATAAAAGTACAGTATGGTTTCTCTCCACTCCTATCCAATAACACTTGTGTTCATGTTGAACACAGACCACTCTTTGAGTGGTCTTTTTTTTTGCCTCTTTTTTCAGAGATATGGTATCCTAGAGAAGAGTGTTCTTTTTTTATCGCCTTTATATTGGTTAGTACGCCACATTTTAATTATGGGTTTATAGGATAGCAGTATCGAAAACGCAACTTTTATACCTTAGTGAAGTATATGTTTATATACATCCTTGGGTGAAATTGCAGGTGGAGGAGGTTCGCCTGTTATGACTGATTCCCAGCTTATACGTGAAATCAAGGATGGCAATGTCGAGCTCTACACCGAGCTGATGAATCGCTACCAACGAAGAATTTTATCCTTTATTTATCACATGTTGAAAAGTGCGAAGCTAGAGTCTATTGCAGAGGACTTAACTTCTGAAACATTTTATAAAGCATATAAAAGCTTACATACGTTTCGTGAGATCGATGCTACCTTCTCAACATGGTTATACACGATTGCTAGAAACACAGTTCTTAGCGAGCTTAGAAAGCAGAAAGCAGCGACAGTTTCGATAGAAGAAGTGAATATTGAGCCAATTGTATCCGCAGACGCTACACCAGAGCAGCAGCTTCTTTTGAACGAACGAATGCATTTAGTTAGAAAGGCAATTGACCAATTACCGGAAAAACAGCGTGCAGCAATTATATTACGTGAATATGAACAATTGGATTATCAGGAAATTGCAAATATTTTAGGACAGACAGTCAGCTCAGTTAAGTCATTGCTGTTTAGAGCAAGAGCAAGCATTAAAGGTCAACTTGAACCTTATATTGTTCAGGACACTGGCAGTCATGACTTGGAAAGGATGAATAGGAAATGAATTGTAAGCAAGTAGATGAGCTTCTACACACGTATTGGCAGCTAGATGAAGAAAATCCACTGCGAATTGAAATTGAAGCGCATTTGTTCGATTGTGAGCATTGTGCTGCTAATTTGGATTTGGAATCAATTGCATTTCCTGTTCTAGATGTTGAGGATCAATTGCAACGCAGTAATGAAATAAATGGCTCTGCGCAGCATATTAGCGAAAATGTGATGAAGCGAATATACGAGGAAGAGGCATGGTATATGCCAATTACGAGTAAACGATATCAGTTTACTAAAAGCTTCCGCCGCAATGTTGCGATCGTAATCGCTAGCTGTCTCGCTATGTTTTCCATTGCATTATTTATGTTTATTTTTGATTATTATAAAGATACGTCAGCAATCTCAACAGCAAAAGTGTCGGGGCTCGTTGATGTCGCTAATGCATCGACAAGTGAAGGCGTTTATACTGCAATTTATACAAGCTCAATTCCGGTAGCTAGTATTAGTGATCCTATCGTGATGCAAGTAGTGCCAACCTTCCCTCAATATTATGTTGCGCTGTCGTTTGTCGGCATAGTAATGACACTGTTAGTAATGGGCTGGTTTACGAGAACTAGACAATAATAGAGAAGGTGGATTGATTATGCAGGTAGGGTTGATTCGTCATGGTGAGACGAGCTGGAATGCTGTGAAGCGAATACAAGGACAAACGGACATTCCTTTGAACGAAAATGGAATTAAGCAAGCAAAGCTGCTTGCTCAGAGGCTGCACGGAGAACGTGAGGATCAGCACTGGGATTATATCATTACAAGTGACTTGCAGCGTGCTATGGCTACTGGACAGCATATTGCTGATGCGTTGCAGATTCCAATGCTCAACTCGGATGAACGGCTACGAGAACGATACTTCGGCCAAATCGAGGGTACGACGCTAGAAGAACGAATTGAGCGCTGGGGAGACGACTGGAAGCAACTTGATCTGGGTGCTGAGACAGATGAAGCGATGAGATCTAGAGGCTTGCAGTTATTGGATGAGCTGTATGAGAGCTACCCAGATCGCAATATTTTATGTGTTACGCATGGCAGCTTTATCGCTGAGCTTTTACTTGAGCTATTTCCATTGATTGAGGATCATCGAATTAACAATTTATCGTATTCGATCTTGAAGCGCGATGAAGGCTCCTGGCAATTGCTGCTTCACAATTGCACAAAGCATCTAGAAACGGACCAATGTGTTTAAGCTAGAGACAGCCATTCAATGTGCTGTCTCTTTCTGTGATGATATTGCGGCATATATAAAAATAAGCTATGATTATAGTTATGCCTAGGGTTGGACAAACAAGATGAAATGAGGATTTGCAATGTCTGTTAGTTTGGAACAGGTTCGCGTCATGCAGGAAGAAATTTCGCTTCGCGATGCATTATGCAGCCTATCTAAAGATGCTTTAACGACGATTCGTAAAAATGCATCTGTTAAAAATGTAAGTAAATTAAATCGTGAACAATTGCTGGAAGCGTTAATTGAACAATTGCCAGCAACGTATGAAACAGAGTTAATGTCTCTTTTATATGTGATGGACGATGAACGCATCACTTTGCTGGAATATGCCTCTTCGAAAAACGGAGTGGTTGCCATTACGGACGACTGGACGGAGCAAATGACACAGTACTGGCAGGAGCTTGGTCTGCTGTTCAAGCATACCGTATCTGGGCGCGAAGCTATGGTTATACCTACTGAGCTTATTCCAGTTGTAAAAGAGGTATTAACGAAGCTGGATCGTAAAGTTATTGCGCTTAATACGACCCTTCTTGCGTCAGTTAAAGGTATGATGTATTACTATGGTGCGCTTTCACATGAGCAGATAGGAACAATGATTGCTCGCTATCCGATGTATGAGCAGCTTCAGGCACCATATATGCATATAATTATTAATTATCGCCATTATCGAACGGATATTGGCTTGAATGAGAGCTATGTTTATCATTATGCTATTCCAGATCCAGCTTTAATATTAAAAGAACAAAGCAAGCGTGAGGACTTGCAGTATGCTATGTTCACAGCGCTTCAATTGCAACAGGCTGGCGAATCGCAATTTGTGTTACGCAGCCATGCACATCAGCTGCTTGTCGATATGCTAATAAAAAACTTTCAGCTGCCTAAATTCGAAGCTAATCTTATAGCTGACCAATCTGAATTTGGGATACGTGCAGGGCTTCAGCTTCAGGACTTATTGGATTATGTTAATCGTGAAATGAAACTTACTGAGGAAGCGATGAATATGCTTCTTCCTCGTTTAATTATTATGTACAATAACACACCGCAATGGTCCTTGAAGGGATTTAGCTCTAATGAGCTTTCTCAAGGTGCTGCTCCACAAGATGAGCAGGCTCAAGTAGTGCCATCTAATCTTGGACGGAATGATCCGTGTTATTGCGGAAGCGGGAAAAAATATAAAAAGTGCTGCATGAAGTAATAAATTGCAATATAGCACTCTAAAAGTTGGGCTAATCTAACTTTTAGAGTGTTTTTTTATGCATTTTTCATCATGAAAAATAGTGGAAATAGTATGAAACCTTAAAAATTACCAATACTACAAATACATGCACCACCATTAAGCAGCGACAATAAATAGGCAGGAGAGGATAAAGGATGAATTTATCAGATATGCTTAGCTACGCGGATATTTCGCAGCTATCCTCAATCGCAAAGCAGTATGGCTGTGAATGCAATGGTCATTCAAAACATGAGCTAATTCAGGCTATTTTAGCTAGTGCGCATCGGAAGGAGGTAATTAGTCGAAGTCTCGATCAGTTGCAGCTGGAAGAACTGAGATTTTTGAACTTTTTATTGTTTGAGAATTTAAAAGCCTATAGTTTAGAGGACTTAATGGCGCTACTTCAGCAATGCAGATTTGATCTTCAGCCTACAAAAGATCTATCACCTCAAGCAGCTGTGGCGAACCGTACTACCGCTGGAAAGCAAGTTAAAAAACGAAAAAAAGCAGAAAAGACAGAAATTGCCGCACCACGAGAGATGATTACGCGTTTCAAAAGTCAAGGTTGGCTATTTAATGGACATAGTGGACATGAGCGTTATTTATTCCATGTGCCCGTTGATTTTAAGCTTCGCTTTCGTCAACAATTGCTTGGTAAACTGCAAAAGGAAATCGAGTACGTAGAGACTCCGGCATCTTATGAGGACGAAAGTGGTAAGCTGCTGCATGATATGAACATAATGTTGGATTATATACTGAAAAACACGCCAAGTGCTGCATTGGATGGAGTACTGCATCGAAGGGCTATACTGCAGCTTAATGAAGTAAGTTACATTAAAGAAGAACTACCGAGCAAAGGAGCATGGAAATTTGGATATGGCAAAGGGTTTGGAGATCTTCCAGAGCGAATGACGCTCATTTATGACTATTTGTGGAGCAAACGGTTGGTATTACTACAGGATGAGCGAATTATCGTTAACGAAGCGAATGTTGATGTTAAATTTGAAGCCTCGGAACTTCAAACGATAGTCATTCATTGGATGAAGCGATACCGAACGCCTATCCCTAATATTCGGGCACTTGTGTATTGGCTAATTATGCTGTCAAGCAGCTGGTGTAGCCTTGAGTCTATTGAGCGGGTGCTTTTGCCGTACATTAAACCATACTATTTTGACTCGGCTTCACATATTTTACATAAACGTTTAGTAAAGCCAATGCAGCATCTTGGGTTGCTTCAGACAAGTGAGGATCCCGAGCTTGGTCGATTGCTGCAAGCAACAACAATGGCCCGACGATTGCTGACAGAGCTATATTCATAGCATTGACATCCAATAGACCCACTGTTAAAATTTCACTACATTTAACAAGGAGCTGGTCAGATGTTAATTGCATATCAATCCTTTAACCCTCAGCTAGGACATCCAGTTTATGTGGCCGAAGGGGCAAAGATAATTGGTGATGTAAGGATAGGCGATGAAAGCACCATATGGTTTAATGCAGTGCTAAGAGGAGATCTCGCACCGATTCAGATCGGGAAGCGTTGTAATGTTCAAGATGGTGTCGTTGGGCATGTGAACACGAATCAGCCGCTAATCGTGAAGGATGAAGTTTCGGTTGGACATAGTGCAATTATTCACGGTTGCACGATTCGACAAGGGAGTTTAGTCGGAATGGGCGCTATAATCCTGAACGGAGCGGAAATAGGTGAATATGCTTTAATAGGAGCGGGTGCTGTTGTTACGGAAAATAGTAAAATTCCGGCCTATACGTTATCGCTAGGAACGCCAGCTAAGGTTGTTCGTGAACTTAATGATGCTGACCTCGAACGAATGAAGAGAACAATGGAGAGCTATGTATTCAAAGGATACGAGTATAGGAATAACTAGCACCGCAATTGGAGGTGTTTCGTATCGATAAGATGAATATTCAATATGAAGCAATGCTTGGATTAACTGCCGAGTTGATTCTTGATGAGGCACTGCGCAGCTATCAACGTGATAAACTGCAGCAAGCGATCGATGAGTCTCTTGCAACAGGTAATGAAGAGCAGTTTTATGAGCTGACAAACAAGTTGCAACAATTGGAATTTTAAGCGATAAGCTTGCCGCCGCCAGTGCTTAAGCTATAGCATTCGGCGGCTTTGTTATGTAATATGTAGACTAGACGAACAAGAAGGAGGTAGAGTATGTGAAGTTTAGTGAGATTGAAGCTGAACAATGGGAAGAGCTGAAGCCTTATGTTGACACATGCTTGTTGCCGATTACCGGGCTGGACGGAACAGAGACGCCAGCCGAAGCGACAAGTTGCTTAGAGCAATTGCGTGATATTATGGATCTTGTTGAAATCCCTTATCGCGGAAGAGTTGTGACGTATCCGGCTTACCATTACTATGACGGGAATGAAGAGAGCCAACAGGCGATATCGAAATGCTGTGATAGATTGAGACAGCAAGGGTACAAGCATATCATCCTTATTACGGCGAAAGGTAATATAGCGTTTCAAACAAATGCGGCAGATCTATGGATTACACCGAATGAAAATGGAAATTTGCCAAATGATGTGGAAATAAGTAGAATAATTCGTGAACTGTGGCATTCATAAATTTACTAGTTTTTATTATGTAATCGTATAAATTGGGTAGAAATCGGGGAAAACATTTGCAATACTGTGTCAATTGTGACAAAATGATAACAAATTGTTGAACGACAATTCCTTATTGTCGCAAATGTCCTGCCAAATTCTTGACGGTATTTGGTAGCTGGGCTATTATATTTATGTCCTAGTTCGTCATATGGTTTTGCTTTACGGCAAAACGGAAGAATTGGTTGGCAAAGGGGGTTAGAACAGAAAATGAGTAACCATGAACATCAGGATTCGAAGCACCAGCCGGTCCAACGAAAAGAGATGTCCCGTCGTCAATTTTTATCCTATACACTTGGCGGCACAACAGCTTTTATGGTAGGCGGTACGGTGTTGCCGATGGTTCGCTTTGCAGTAGATCCATTACTGGCAAAAGGTGGCGAAAGCGCGCTAGTAAAGGTTATTGAAGAAAGTAAAGTAACGGCTGAGCCGCAAGAAGTTAAATTCAAAGTTAGACAAGTTGATGGTTGGTACAAGAGTGAAACGGAGAAGGTAGCTTGGATATCTCGCGATGCATCCGGAGCGGTATTTGCACTTTCCCCGGTTTGTAAGCATTTAGGATGCACAGTATTTTGGAACACACACGGCAAAAATGAATATGACTGTCCATGTCATGATGCGCGTTATTCCAAAGACGGTAAAAATATTACCGTTGCAAATCTGCCACTAGATGAATATGTAGTAGATATTCAGGATGGCTTTGTGTATCTTGGCGGCATCATCGCCAACACTCGAGGATAGGAGGGCGTATATTAGATGTTTAAAAGTATTTACAACTGGATTGACGAACGTCTCGATATTACGCCGCTTTGGAGAGATGTTGCGGATCATGAAGTGCCGGAGCATGTTAACCCAGCACATCATTTCTCAGCGTTCGTTTATTGCTTTGGTGGCTTGACGTTCTTTATTACAGTAATTCAAATTCTATCTGGAATGTTCTTAACGATGTATTATGTTCCAGACATAATTCATGCTTACGCAAGTGTTGATTACCTGCAGCATCAAATCCCATTCGGTAAAATTGTTCGCGGTATGCATCACTTCGGGGCGAGCTTAGTAATTGTTATGATGTTTTTACATACACTACGCGTGTTCTTTACAGGTTCTTATAAAGCGCCTCGTGAGATGAACTGGGTAGTAGGGATGCTCATTTTCTTCATTATGTTGGGCCTAGGTTTTACAGGTTATCTGCTTCCTTGGGACAACAAAGCTTACTTTGCAACAAAAGTAGGGGTTGAGATTGCAGCATCTGTTCCATACATCGGTGGATATATAGCAGACTTTCTATATGGTGGGGACATTGTAGGTGCGCAGACGTTAACAAGATTCTTTGCAATTCATGTCTTCTTCTTACCAGGGGCATTAATTGCGATGCTTGCAGCGCACTTTATTATGATCAGAAAACAAGGTATTTCAGGTCCACTATAATAGAAGGGAGGCAGTAAAGATGGCACACGGTCATAAATCAGACGAGAAAGTTGTTTTTGTTGGCGACTCTCGTGTGAAGAAATCAGGTCGTATAGACGGCACACCGCCAGACTATACATCTTTCCCTGGTAAATCGGAAGCCTTCGTACCAAACTTTCTTCTTAAAGAGTGGATGGTAGGCTGTGTTGTTTTAGTTGGTTTTCTTGTATGGGTAATGGCAGAAGCTGCACCTCTAGGCTATCCAGCAGATCCAACAAATGCATCGTTTATTCCGATGCCAGACTGGTATTTCTTGTTCTTGTATCAATTTTTGAAATATCCGTACGTATCACAAGATTACGTACTGCTTGGTACAATGGGTATTCCTGCGATCATGTTCGGTGCTCTATTGCTTGCTCCTTTCCTTGATACAGGTAAAGAGCGTCGCTTTTACCGCCGTCCAATCGCATCTTCATTGATGCTGCTTTCCATTGCAGCAGTAATCTATCTTACTGTTGTATCTTGGGATCATTACCAACATCAGCTTGAAGAAAAAGGTATTGTACCAGAGCATCACGAGCGTGCTGATAAGGTTCGTGAAGCATTGGAGCGCGGTGAAGAGCGTCCAAGCTTTATGAAAACTGCAGAAGCACCTGCGATTATCGAGGCTGATGATCCTGCGTTCACCATTGCTGAGTCTAATTGTATGAGCTGTCATGCGACTGACTTGAATGGTGGCGGAGGTCCTGCATTGCTTGGGATTGGTAACCGTCTATCTACAGAAGAAATAGCAGAAATTATTACCCACGGTAAAAACGAAGGCAATATGCCTGCGTTCGAGGGAATGCTTTCTTCTGATGAGATTACTCAATTAGCTGAATGGCTATCTAAACAAACGCAGTCTTAATAGTAAAGACCTTGTCGCATATGCGGCGGGGTCTTTTTTCAAGAAAGGAAATTTGTATGAAACTATCATTTTGGTTTAGTCCAGCATTGTTACTCAATCGAAGCTTTTTGTGGCTGCTGTTTATTGTTAATTTTGCAGGTACAATTTATGGCTATATGTGGTATGAAAATCAGCTTATATGGACGATTGAGCAAAAGGATAGTTGGATGCTGCCATTTGTACCAGATTCACCGACTGCTAGCCTGTTTTTCTCTATAGCGGTATTATATTTGTTGTTTCCACCTAAAGGAGAGAATGTATTCGTTCGTTGGGCGAGAGATATAATTAATGCGCTAGCTGTTGTATGCTCGTTCAAGTATGGGGTTTGGGCAACGGCTATTATTATCGCAGGTGCGGCTCAAGGAGATACGCTAAATTGGCAAAGTTATATGTTAATGGCTTCCCATCTAGCAATGGCTTTTGAAATCATGCTATACGCTCGATTTATGAAGCTAAGCTTGACTAGCTTTATTATTGCTACAGCTTGGCTGCTGTTAAATGATACGATGGATTATACGTTTGGCATTTATCCATGGCTTCCAACTTCGCTCCATAATCATGTTAATACGGTAATGCTATTTACGTATTTGCTTTCTATTTTCAGCTTGCTTGTTGGAGTCGTAAGCTGGAAAATGTTTAGAAAACAGGAATAACTTGTCCTTCCTCCCCATATGTTGATACTGGGAGGGGACGGCTATGAAATTTCGTATTATCATTATGTCTTGTATAAGTTTGATCTGTTTTTTTGGTATGCTTGCTACTGTATTCGGCAAAGTTGAAGCGAGAGCTGAGCAGCCGGATAAAGGCAAGGTTCGCTTAATAAAACTGGAACAAACAATTGCTGAGCTTTATGAGCAAGGCAATGCTTCACATAAACAAGAAGTGTACAGGCTAATACAAAGCTTAAAGCATCAGCTTGACGAGCCTAAGCTATTGCAATATGGTACAGTTAATGCTTGGACGATGATGAAAGGTGATGTATTAACTGTTGAGAAAGCGCTAATTAATAGAGAATCAGGTATTGTATGGCGAGAACCAATCAATCGCTTGCGATTAGCTGTTGATTCACTTCTGCAAGCTGAACAAGGTCCATGGCTGCAATATGAAGCCTTGCTGCTAGATGATATCCAGTCGATTCGCAGAGTTAGTCATTCAAAGCGAGATAATAAGGTTGAGCTGACAAACATATATGTGGAGAAGTTGTTTGAGCGGATTGGAAGGATGGAGATGGCTGCTTATATGGTTGGCGATGAGCAGGTAATGTCTCAGCTGTTAAAGCGTGCCGATATGCTGCATCACTTCATTATATCGCATGAAGATGGCTGGAATCAGTCTCAGCATAAAAACTTAGTTACGATGCTGGATAGTATGGAGCTAACCGTACATGCCCTGTTCGCACAAGCGACAGGAACGATTACCGTTCCAGTAGTAACCGTTCCTACGGGTGTTAATTCTACGAGCTTCGCGCTGCTGATCGGAGCGATTATATCAGGATTTTTAGCTTTTGCAGGCTATCGTAAATATAAGCAAGAGCCTTACGGAGTGAAAAACTGGAGAATTTAGGGCATGTCTGAGAACTTTGAGGACAGCAAATTTTCCGAATTTTCGTTCCCTGCAAGGCGCGTTTGTGAAGGCGTACCGGGGGTACGGCGAACAAACGGAACGAAGCAGGGGGCGAAAAGGCGGTGAAAGGTGCCACTGAACGGGTTTTCAGACACGTCCTAATCCTCTACTTTAAAACCTTCTCCAAGTACATCCTGAACTTCATGAATAACAATAAATGCATTCGGGTCGATATTGCGTACGAGCTGCTTTAGACGATGAGTCTCAGAGCGAGCGACGACGCAGTAGACGACCTTTTTTGTTGCTCCTGAGTAGGCTCCTTTTGCAGGTAGAATTGTGACACCGCGATCCATTTCGAGCGTGATGGTTTCTGAGATATTTTCAGCCTTCTCAGTAATGATTGAAAATGCTTTTGCGTTGTAAGCACCATTTTGAATGAAATCAATCATTTTAGATGCAATAAAGACCATAACTAAAGTATATAAGATTTTATCCAAAGAAATATAAAAAATCGAAACTCCGATAATGATCGTATCTGCAACTAATATGATCTGTCCCATGCTGAAGCCCTTCCAGCGAGATAATATACGAGCAATAATATCGATACCGCCTGTTGTACCGCCAAATCGAAATACGATACCGAGTCCGGCTCCTAATGTTACGCCAGCATACAGCACAATAAGCATGGAATCGTATCCTTTATCGAATGAGATGATGCTGGTGAGCTGCGAGTTTGCTTCAAACAAAGCTAAAAATCCAGAAAGTGCCAACGAGCCGTAAATCGTATAAATCATTTTAACGCTTCCAAGCATTTTCCATCCGATAAGAAACAACGGAATATTAATAATTAGTGTTGTAATGGACATTGGCAGCTGGAAAACATATTTGAGCAAAACTGCAATACCTGTTACTCCGCCTTCCATAAGCTGATTAGGGAGAACGAAGCATTGCAATCCAAACGCATATAGTGCTGCGCCAATCGTAATCGGGATAATTTGCTTTATAACGGAAACCCATTTAATGTTCATGATGTTCAGTCCTTTTCAAGCATTCAGTAAGATTAGTATACGTTACTTTTCACTGCAAAAAACATTGTTTTCTTAATAGTGTTACGGTAACATAGAAATTGTATCTTTGTATTGAAAGGAAGTTGAATTCGATGGCGGAAAAATCGTTGGCGCAAATTCAGCGTGAAGTTGATGAATACATATCACAATATAAAGAAGGTTATTTTAGTCCACTTGCATTGGTAGCAAGAATTGCTGAAGAAGTTGGCGAGCTTGCAAGAGAAGTGAATCATACGTACGGCGAAAAGCCTAAAAAGGCTGATGAAGCACATAATTCAATAGAGCTGGAGCTTGGAGATATTTTGTTTATATTGAACTGCTTCGCAAACTCTTTAAACATTGATTTGACGGAAGCTCACGATAAAGTGATGCACAAATTTAACACTCGCGATGCTGATCGCTGGACTAAAAAGGAATAAGGTGAAAACATGACAATAAAAGTAGCAGTAATCGGTGCAGGCGGTAGAATGGGAAAAGAAGTTGTGAAAATGGTTGCTAACGACTCAGAGCTACAGTTAGTAGCAGCTGTGTCACCATCCAATGTAGGTATCGATGCTGGTGAGTTAGTCGGAGTTAAGCCGCTTGGCGTAACTGTCGTAGCTTCATTAGAAGATGTCATCAATAATGTACAAGCAGATGTAATGGTTGACTTTACTGTGCCTCATCTTGCATATACACATGCGAAGCGCTCCGTAGAGGCGGGCATTCGTCCGATAATGGGAACGACGGGCTTTACACCAGAGCAAATTACCGAGCTGGAGCAGCTGTGTGAGGAGCATGGATTAGGCGGACTTATCGCTCCGAACTTCTCCGTTGGCGCAATATTAATGATGAAATTTTCGCAAGAAGCAGCTAAATATATGCCGCATGTAGAGATAATCGAGTATCATGGCGATCAAAAGCTTGATGCACCATCAGGTACTTCCATAAAAACAGCCGAGCTTATAGCTGGAGCAAGACAAGAATTGCGTCAAGGTAACCCTAATGAAAAGGAAACGATCGAAGGAGCTCGAGGCGGTTATTATGAAGGTTTCCGTATACATAGTGTACGCTTGCCTGGCGTTTTTGCTCAACAAGAAGTTATATTTGGTGGAAACGGACAAACGCTGAAAATCCGTCATGACTCATATGACCGTGCTGGATATATGCCTGGTGTAAATCATGCGGTTAAGAAAGTGATGAACTACACCGGTTTAGTTTATGGCTTCGAACATATTATGGATTAATTTGACATATTGTAGCAGAAGAGGGGAATAACTATGTTAAATATTGCATTTATTGCACACGATAGAAAAAAAGAAGAAATGGTCAATTTTGTTATTGCATATGAACAAGCATTTGTTTCACATAAGCTTTTCTCAACAGGAACAACAGGCACTAGAATTATGGAGCAAACGAATTTATCAATCCAACGTTTTTGCTCTGGTCCACTTGGCGGCGATCAACAGATTGGTGCTTTAGTCGCTCAGAATGAAATGGATCTTATTATCTTCTTACGTGATCCACTGATGGCACAGCCGCACGAGCCGGACATTACTGCATTGCTTCGTTTATGCGATGTGCAAGGAATTCCAGTAGCTACGAATATTGCAACTGCAGAGTTGCTTGTAAAAGCGTTAGTGCGTGGAGATTTTTCATGGCGTGAGCTTGTCCACAAATATAAGCCAGGAGTAGAAGAATAATGGAGCAATTAGACATTTTAGTGTTTGGCGCTCATCCCGACGATGCAGAGATCGGTATGGGAGGGACAATTGCTAAGCATGCTTCTAGGGGCTATAAAATAGGAGTTTGTGATCTTACACAAGCTGAAATGTCTTCTAACGGCACCGTAGAGCTTCGGCAGCAGGAAGCTGCTGAAGCCTCTGCGGTGCTTGGTTTATCCATGAGAGCTTGTCTAAGCTTACCTGATCGCGGCCTGCGCAATCAGCGCGAACATATCGATCCTATTGTCGCAGCGATACGCACTTATAAACCACGTATCGTATTTGCACCGTATTGGGAAGATCGGCATCCGGATCATGTGATGTGCAGCAAGCTTGTCGAAGAAGCAGTTTTCAATGCTAAACTTCGTAAATACATGCCTGAGCTGGATGCATGGCAAGTGGAGCAAACGATGTTCTACTATATCAATGATGTACATAACGTATCTTTAATGATAGATATTAGTGAAGAAAGTAAGCAGAAGGAGCTAGCGCTGCGCGCATATGCTTCTCAGTTCAATGTTGCTGCAACGAGTGACGGAGTAGCTACACCGCTAACGAACGGTTATATTGAGCGAGTACAGTCTCGAGACTCATTACTTGCTCAACCTAAAGGTTGGCGCTATGCTGAAGGGTTTGCTGTAAAAGGGCCTTTTCCAATCGCTACGTTGTAGAAATTCTACAAACCGGGAGGTGCGTCACTCTGACGCGAAAACTTAAGATTGGAATTACATGCTATCCAACATTAGGCGGTTCAGGAGTCGTTGCCACTGAATTAGGCAAACTGCTGGCTGAGCGAGGTCATGAGATTCATTTTATAACACATAGTATACCTTTTCGATTAGGTAAATTTCATAAAAATGTTTTTTTTCATGAGGTAGAGGTTAATGATTATTATGTATTCCGTTATCCACCTTATGATCTGAGTCTTGCTAGCAAAATGGCACAGGTAGCAAAAATGCAGCAACTAGACTTAATACATGTTCATTATGCGATTCCTCATGCAGTATGTGCATATTTAGCTAAGCAAATGCTCAACAACGGCTTGAAAACTGTCACGACACTGCACGGAACAGATATTACGGTGCTTGCTCAAGACGAATCGTTAAAAGATCTTATTCGTCTAGCTATTCATCAAAGTGATGCTGTGACTGCTGTATCGAAAGATCTTATTAATGAAACAAGACAGTTGCTTGATATTACTACTCCTATTGAGCTAACCTATAATTTTGTAGATAAACGAGTATATTATCCTCGTGAAGTTACACAGCTAAGAAGCGATTATGCTGCTCCACATGAAAAAATATTGATGCATATATCGAATTTTAGACCGGTAAAGCGGGTCTCTGACGTTATAGATATATTTGATCAAGTACAGCGTGAGCTTCCGGCTAAGCTTTTGCTCGTTGGTGAAGGGCCTGAACTATCTAAAATTCAATGCAAGGTCAAGTCATTAGGCTTAGAGGATCAGGTGCTGTTTTTAGGAAAGCAAGAGGATGTTGCTCAAGTGATTTCTATGGCAGATATTTTGCTTCTTCCTTCTGAGAAAGAAAGCTTTGGCTTAGTTGCTTTAGAAGCGATGGCTTGCGGTGTACCGACGATTGGTTCGACAGCGGGAGGAATACCTGAACTAGTGACACATGGTGAAACAGGATATCTTGCTCCAGTTGGCGATGTTGAAACGATGAGCCAATACGCGATCGATCTGCTGAAGGATAATCAACGATATCAATCGTTTGTAGAGACTTGTATCGAAAGAGCGCGCAATGAATTCTGTAATGACCGGATTACACATGAATATGAAAGTATATACTATAAAGTGCTTGGGCTTGAATCAGAGATCGAGCCATTTAATACGAATATGTGTCGTGCTTAGAAGGTGAGAGGCTTATGAAGCTGCAATTGCAACGCCATCATATACAGCCTGCAATGAAAGAAGCCTGTTTTATTATAGATAGGCTTCTGAACGCAGGCTTTTCTGCCTTTTTTGTAGGTGGAGCAGTTCGAGATACATTACTGAGGCGTCCGCTTCATGATATAGATATTGCTACCAATGCTTTACCAGAGCAAGTTATGGCGCTGTTTCCTAATTGTATACCTACCGGCTTGAAGCATGGGACAGTAACGGTTGTTGAAGAAGGGGCGAGCTATGAAATTACGACCTTCCGAACAGAGTCTAATTATACGGATTACAGACGCCCTGCAGACATTACCTTCGTTAATGATTTGTATGATGATCTGATGCGTAGAGATTTTACGATGAATGCGATGGCCATTGATCGGAACTGGCAGCTACATGATCCTTTTGATGGCTTAGCCCATGTTAAAGCAGGTATTCTTAAAACGGTTGGATCGAGCGAGCAGCGTTTTCAAGAAGACGCTTTGCGAATGCTTCGCGCCATTCGCTTTGCAGCAACGTACAAGCTGACGATTGATCAGGATTGCTGGAACGCAATGGTAAGTGAAGCTAGCTTACTTAAGCATATAGCAATGGAACGGATAGCTTATGAGATAGAAAGATTAATGCAGGGCAGTGATCCGTTATATGGAGTTAAACTGCTAATCGAAAGTACATTGCTTCAACATACGAAGGACAAGCTTCACCTGGCTGAAGGGTTGCTGCAAGATGAAGTCCAGCTCCCATATGATCGAGATTCAATCATGAATTGGGCAATGTTGTTTTATAGTTTACAGCTTTCTAGTGAGAATGCTAGAGAAGATATGCGGGCACTACGCACGAGCAAGCAGCTTCAGATTGCTTGTGAACATCTCTTACAGCTGCAAGAGTGGCTGAAAAATACGGCGCTTGAACAGGTCAGTACAAACGTAAATAAGCTAGATGTGAATTTAAAAGAGCAATGGATGGACAAACTGCTCCAGTATCCGGATAAACACTTGACGTTGTTTATGCGAACGTTCTATCGTGAATATAAAGTTATCGAGCATATCGAAAAGCTGCACCAGTCATTGCCAGTGCATCGTATCAAACAGCTTGCTGTGCGCGGAGATGATCTAATGAAATGGAGAGGAAAAGCTTCAGGTCCATGGATCAATCTGTTGCTTGAACAAATTTTTATCGAAGTCGCAAGCTGTCGGTTGGATAATAGTAAGGAAACGATATATTCGTATGTGATAAATAAAGCTGAAGGAGGACGATACAATGAGCAATCATGAACGACTTGTTCAACTGCTTTCTTCTTCAAATGACTTCGTGTCAGGTGAAAAAATTAGCGAAGTGTTGGGCATCAGTCGAACAGCTGTATGGAAGCAGATTAAAAAGCTGGAAACGTTAGGCTATGAATTCGAGGCTGTTACGAAGCAAGGCTATCGACTGCTTTACACTCCGCAGCCTATTCAAGCGGATGCTATTCAGCAGACGTTAAGTAAACATCGCTTCGGGCATACGATTCAGTATCATCAAGCAGTATCGTCAACTCAAGTTTTGGCGCGAGAGCTTGCTGAAGAGGGAGCGGTTGAAGGTACCGTTGTTCTTGCTGAGCAGCAGGTGCAAGGAAAAGGCCGCTTAGGCAGGCCATGGCATTCTCCATATGGTAAGGGCGTGTGGATGAGTACAATTCTAAGGCCAGTTACACCAATTCAACTTGCACCACAGCTTACATTACTTACTGCCGTTGCACTTACGGAGGCCATTCGTCAAACGACAGCTCTTGAAGTCGGAATAAAATGGCCCAACGATATTTTATATAAAGGAAAAAAACTGTGCGGCATATTACTCGAGTCGGTTGCTGAGGAGCAACGACTAAAATATGTTATTGCTGGTACAGGAATAGATGTGAATTTGAGTGAGCTCGATTATGATGAAGAGCTACTTAGTAAAGCGACATCACTTCGTATTGAGCTTGGCAAGCCTGTGGATCGAGAAAAACTTATTGAGGCGTTCATGATACGATGGGAAGCTTTGTTTCAGCAATATGAGAAGGAAGGCTTTCATGCTATTGCACAGCTATGGGAAAGCTATGCTTTATCATTAGGGCAGCGCATCTGGATAACGACTGCGCAAGAGAGTTATTATGCGATACCACTAAAGCTAACAGAGCGCGGTTCAATCATTGTAAAGCTGGATGATGGCGAAGAACGTGAGATTTTTTCTGCAGAAATGGGTGAAATAAAGCAGTAATTTACGTACAATTAATTTTCTGCTAAACTTGACTTACTAGGCGGTATTCGTATTGAAGCTGCACTAGTGAAATGTGTACGTATCTAAACTAAATTTTAGAATGCACACTCTGCTCAGAGCCGAAGGGACCGAGACAGAAGGAAGCATTACTAGCAATCGTTTCCTTTACGTTCGAGGACCTTTTTAGCGATGGCTAAAAGGTTTTTTTGCTGTTACCAACAACTTAAAGGAGCTGGAAAAATTGAAAAAAAGACTAACGATTTCTGCAATGTCGAAGATGAAAGCAGACGGAAATCCAATCTCTGTACTTACAGCGTATGATTACCCATCAGCTAAGTTTGCTGAAGAAGCGGGAATTGATGTAATTTTAGTTGGAGATTCATTAGGAAATGTTGTTCTCGGATATGATACAACGATTCCAGTCACAATAGATGATATGATTCACCATTCAAGAGCGGTAGCACGCGCTGCAGGGCATACGTTTATCGTTGCAGACATGCCATTTATGACGTACGGTGTAAGTCTTGAGCAGACAGGATTAAACGCTGCACGTTTAATGCAGCAAGGTCATGTGCAGGCTCTTAAACTTGAAGGCGGAGTTGCCATTCGTGAGCATGTCCGTACTTTAGTGCAAGCGGGCATACCCGTTATGGGTCATATTGGGCTAACTCCACAATCTGTTCATCAGCTTAGTGGCTATAAAGTACAAGGAAAGCTCGAAGATGATGCTAAACGTTTGCTTGAAGATGCATTAGCATTGCAAGAGGCGGGGGCTTTTGCTATCGTACTTGAACTTGTAACGGAAGAACTGGCACGATTAATTAGTGAGAAGCTTGACATTCCAACGATTGGCATTGGAGCTGGTCGTGGATGTGATGGTCAAGTTCTTGTTTACCATGATATATTGCAATATTCTTCACCGAATTTTCCTAAGAAGTTTGTGAAAAGCTATGCAGACATCGGTAGTACGATTCGTGATGCGATCAGTATGTATGTAAATGATGTGAAAAGCAAAAAATTCCCAGACGCTTCACATGTTTTTCAAGCTGAAGCTGGTACGCTCGACTCGCTATATGGAAGCGGCAAGGTGTCAGCAGACGCAGAGAAGGAGTAGGCACGTCATGAATATATGTCGTACAAAGCAACAGCTTAAGCTGGCGATTAAGAAAGCGAAGGAAAAAGGACAAAGCATCGGCTTTGTTCCTACGATGGGGTATTTGCATGATGGTCATGCAAGCCTCTTGCGTGCTGCTAGAGAAGAAAATGATGTTGTTGTCTTAAGCATATTTGTCAATCCTATGCAGTTTGGCCAAAACGAGGACTTAGATCGGTATCCGAGAGACGAGCAAAGAGATCTTGCACTTGCCGCATCTTGCAATACGGATATTGTATTTTTACCTAGTGTCGAAGAAATGTACCCAACTAAACCATTAACTTCAATTAAAGTAGCGGATGTTACCGAGCGTTTATGTGGTGCATCTCGACCTGGACACTTTGATGGCGTTGGACTTGTCGTCAGCAAGCTATTCCATCTTGTGGAACCGCATCATGCTTATTTTGGGATGAAGGATGCGCAGCAGGTTGCAGTAATCGAACAAATGGTTATAGATCTAGATATGAATGTAACGATTGTACCATGTCCAATTGTGCGCGAGCCTGATGGATTGGCGTTAAGTTCTAGAAATGTGTATTTGAATGCGGCTCATCGCACGGAAGCTACTGTACTAAGTCAATCACTCAGTGAGCTGGCTAATGAACTTAAGTCGAATAGCGAGATGACAGGAGCACAGTGCATTGAGCTGATAACGAATAATATAAAACAAACATCTGGTGAAATCGATTATGTTGAATTGTTAGAGTATCCATCCCTACAATCAGTTGCTAAAGAGAAAAATCTTCAGGATACTATGAACGGTCAGCGTTTTATCGTAGCGCTTGCTGTTAAGTTTGGCAGTACTCGATTAATTGACAATGCGTTATTCCAAGTAGAAGAGGTGATCGAACGTGTATAGAACGATGATGAAATCGAAACTACACCGTGCGACAGTAACAGAGGCTAATTTAAATTATGTAGGAAGTATTACCATTGATGAAGAGCTTATGGAAGCTGCTGACTTACTTGAAAATGAAAAGGTGCAAATTGTAAATAATAACAATGGTGCAAGATTGGAAACTTACGTAATTAAAGGGGCGCGTGGTAGCGGGGTTATATGTTTAAATGGAGCAGCCGCTCGCTTGGTACAGCCGGGAGATCATGTTATTATTATCTCATACAGCTTAATGACTGAAGAACAGGCACATAATTATAAGCCAACTATTGTCGTTCTAGATGCCAACAATAAACCAATTCAATATATGAATGGCGAGATTCATTCGACTATTGTATAAACAAGTTAATCCCTTCATTATGTAACAGCTACCATGCTGAATGAAAACAGTGCTTTCAACAAAAAATGACCGTACACTCCAACAATTCAAAGAAGGCGGGATGCGGTATGATCAACGAACTGTTTTCATCCATGCATGAGCTTCTTGACCACATTACTGAGCATTTTAAGTCTGCTGATGATCAGCAAAGGGAAGAATACTGTGAACGCATTGGACAGCTAAAGGAAACGAATGATAAAATCTTAGATCATTATGTAGCTGTCGAAGAAAAAATTGCTTTGTTTTTTGAAATTTATCGAGATATTGAGCAATATGAGGACGAAGAAGAGCATGCGTTATTGCAGAAGGAGCATTCAAGCCCTTATAAAGGCTTGGGCTCAGGCTTATCACCTGCCGAGCAACATACCATTCTACAACAGCTGTTGGTTGAGGCAATGCAAGCGGATCAAGAGCTGGACTTAGAACCATCTTCGAATGTTTATTCGATTGATGAGCATAACGATGGTATACTATGTAATGAATGTGACTTATATGTTTCTTCAGAGCATGAATTTGCGCTCGATCAAGCACAAGGTTACTACAAGCTGTTTATGTTTGCGGAAGCAGCATCAATATTGAATATGATTATAACCGAGCAGCCAGAATGCAATATCGCCAGACTTTATTACGGAATGAGTTTAATGCATTTGCGCAACTGGAGTGAAGCGCAAAGACAATTTCAACTGCTATCCGTGCTTAGTGATTTTCCGAAATGGCTAGCACTAAGTTATAACGCGTTAGGCTGTATTCAAGCGATAAAGCTGAACATGAATCAGGCTGAGTTACTATTCAATAAAGCGTATCAGCTGTATCCACAGTTTGAGGATCCCCTCAAAAACTTACAAAGCTGCAAACAATCACCGAAACAGCTGTCACTATATTTTGGAAGCACAGAGCTGTGCTGTATGTGAGAGGAACGGTAACGGAATGAAATATGCCATTTTGGATTTGGAGACAACTGGACATAGCGCGTTGGACCAAATTATACAAATTGGGCTAGTCGTTGTATCTGATGAGCTGAAGGTCATTGAAACGTTTAGCACATATGTAAAGCCAACTGTTGAAATTCCTCTGTTTATTTCCAATTTAACAGGAATTCAGCTTGCCGATGTACAAGATGCACCGGACATTAATGACGCTTTACTTGAAGTAATTCCGCGAATTGATGATGCCGTTCTTGTCGCTCATAATGTTGGCTTTGATGCCAATTTTCTAAATCATGCCTTAGATCAATGTGGCTATCTGCCGTTTTCTGGCAGGCGATTAGACACAATGGAATTATTACGTATATTATTCCCATCGATTACGTCTTATCAGCTCGGAACTGCAGCTGAACAGCTCGGCATTGTCCACGAGCAGCACCATCAAGCGGATGCTGATGCTATGGCTACCGCTGAAATTTTCATCCAATGTGTTCAGAAGCTTCGTTCCTTGCCGCTGCTAACTTTGCAGCGGCTATCTTCATTTTTTGATGAGAGCCGTGATATTGGTTGGTTTATGAAATACAATGAGGGACTTTTAGAACAGGGAATGATATTTGAGCCAGCAGAGTTCGATTATCATCGTCAATTCGCCCTAAAGGCTAAGCCTTGGCAAGAAGAAGCATCCGTGCGCGATACGGAACATGCCAATGATTATTTTGAACAGAACAAAAGCTTTTCAGACTATATGGACGATGTACAGCAACGCTTTCGTGAGCTGTATGAGCAATATGAGGAAAGAAAGCCTCAACAGCATATGTTTAATGAAGTATATGATGCGCAGAGCAAGCAGAAGCATTTGTTGATTGAAGCAGGAACGGGTACAGGGAAATCATTAGGATATCTTATTCCATCGTTATATTACGGCATTCAAGCTGAAGAAAAGATCGTCGTAAGCACGCATACGATCAACCTGCAGGAGCAGCTGCGCAACCGGGATATACCTCTTCTGAATGAGGTGCTGCCATTCCCATTTCGAGCATCTTTGCTAAAAGGTAGAAGCAATTATCTATGTATGCGCAAGTTTGAGCATAAGCTAAACATCTTTGATTTCATTGCACCGGTTGATGATCCTATAACTGCTGCTCAAATGGTTATATGGCTGACAGAGACTGAGAATGGTGATCAGGAAGAGCTTAATCTTGGGCTAAGAGGTCAGGATTTTTGGGGAACAGTTTCCAGTGACGCAGACTCTTGTCTGAATCGTGCATGCCCTTGGTTTAAGCGTTGTTATTATCATCGCGCCAAACATGAAGCGAATATTGCTGATGTATGCATTACGAACCACTCCATGATATTTACTGATATTCAAGCAGATCATCGCTTATTGCCTTCTTACCGTTATTTAGTACTGGATGAGGCGCATCATCTTGAGGAAGTAGCAAGCAAGCATCTTGGAAACCAAGTGAGCTATTTTTCGTATATTCATGCAATGAGCTCACTGTATAAGGACGTTCGATCAGGGCTTCTTCCTTCACTTCGTGTGAAAGTTTCGGAGGAAGGTGATGATCATACTGCTTCTTGGAATGAGACCATCGATAGCGCTTATCCACAATTACAAACGATTAAAGAGTACTGGGATCAGTTATTTGAAGCTCTATATGATGTTGTATTACAAAACGCAGGTCAAGCTACAGATATGCCGTCTGAGCAGGCAGGAGGGCTTGTACTAAGATTGAACCGCAATCAACTTCCGGAGCAGTGGTCTAAAATTATCGAAAGCGAGCAAGAAGTGTATCTACAGTTGAATCGTTTTTCTAAAGCATTAGAAAAGATGTCAGCGGATATAAAGGAACGATTGGAAGAGGACTTGACGTTGTCAGGTTTGTTGACGGATTTGAACGGGATTATTCGAGATCTGCAACGTTTAAAGGATGAGCTGCGTCAATTCATTAAGCTTGAGCTCGATGATTATGTATACTGGCTGGAAGGTACTCAAGCATACAAGCATCGTTCCTTGCTGCTCATGTCATCTCCTACTGATGTAAGCGGATTGCTAAGAAAATACCTTTTTGATGTTAAAGATAGCGTCATAATGACTTCTGCTACATTATCAATCCAAAAAAACTTCACCTATGTAAAGGAACAACTTGGATTAGATACTTATGACGATGGGGAAAGATTGAACGAAGTTATATTGGAGTCTCCATTTAATTATCGCGAGCAAGCACTCGTTATTATCCCGCGCGATTTTCCAGTGCTGAAAGGTGCTAATGTTCCACCAAATTATTTAGAAAAGCTTGTACAATCGCTCCATGATCATGCGCTATTGCTTGGCGGGAAGATGCTGGTCCTTTTCACTTCATATCGGATGTTAAGGCAAGTGTATGATCCATTAAAGAAAATGCTGGAGCCAAAGCAAATTACAGTATTAGGACAAGGTCTAGACAGCAACAATCGTACAAAGCTTACGAGACGTTTTTTACAGCAGCAATCTTCCATATTACTTGGCACAAGCAGCTTTTGGGAAGGTGTAGATATACCTGGAGAAGCATTGCAATGCCTAGCTATCGTTCGATTGCCGTTTCAGCCGCCTAATCACCCATTAATTGAAGCGAAGTCGGAGCTACTTTTACGTCAGAAAAAAAATCCATTCATGAAGCTGTCGATCCCACAAGCAGTTATTCGCTTTAAGCAAGGATTTGGACGTCTTGTACGTACCGGATCTGATAAAGGGATCGTTATTCTTTATGATACGCGTGTCATTGAATCCTATTACGGTAAGCATTTCCTATATTCTTTACCTGGACCGAAGATCGAAACGATGCATACCGATCAGATGGTACAGCGAATGGAACAATGGTTGAAGGAGGATGATTAGATGAAGCAAGCTAAAATATCGGATGCAGTAGTCAAGCGACTGCCTATATATTTGCAAGTACTCAATGAGTTAAAGGCTCGAGAGATCAAAACGATTTCCTCACAGGAGCTTGGCTCACGCTTGGAATTTAATCCTGCTCAAATACGTAAAGATCTAGCCTATTTCGGAGATTTTGGACGAAAAGGAATCGGGTATGAAGTAGATTATTTGATCGATAAAATTCGTCATATCCTAAAAATTAATCAAACGATCCGGGTAGCGCTTGTTGGAGCGGGTAATCTTGGACATGCGCTCTGCAATTATAACAAATATAGCAATGATAATATGCAGATTGTCGCAGTGTTTGATGCTCAAGAGCAAAAGATTGGTTCTAAAATCAACAGCTTGACGGTTCAACCGATGGAAGAGCTTGCTAGTACGATTAAGCAGCAAAATATTCGAATTGGCATCATTACGGTGCCAGCTCAAGAAGCTCAGAATGTAGCGAATCAGCTTATTGCAGGTGGAATTGAAGGAATATTGAATTTTGCTCCAACGATTCTGAGAGCACCGGAAGAAGTGCGAGTTCAGCATGCAGACTTTACAAAAGAGCTGCTTAGCTTAGGATATTATTTGAATAATAAAGAGGAGGACCAAGATGAGTCGTCTATGGATTAAAGGAGGCACATTCGTTACAATGTCAGCAGACCAGCCACAAGTGCTGCAAGGTCATATGATCGTTGATAATGATGTGATACAGTATGTAGGATCATCTGAGCCAGATGCTAACATTCAGGAAAATTGTGAAATTATTAACGGTCAAGGGCTTTTGTTCATGCCTGGTCTAGTTAATACGCATGGTCATGCAGCGATGAGTTTGCTGCGCGGTTATTCTGATGATCAAAATCTACAAGTATGGCTACAAGATAAGATGTGGCCGATGGAAGCAAAATATACGGATGTGGATACAAAGGTTGGCGGAAAGCTCGCTATTGCAGAGATGTTGCTTAGCGGAACAACAACGTTCGTAGATATGTACGATCGAATGGAAATTATTGCACAAGCTGTTGTGGAAGCAGGTCTACGTGGGTTTCTAACACGTGGTGTTATCGGACTTTGCTCTGAACAGGAACAAACGGAGAAGCTTAACAACTCCATAACGTTTGCTAAGGAATGGAATGGTGCAGGGGATGGAAGAATACGTACCATGCTTGCTCCGCATGCGCCTTATACTTGCCCGCCTCAATATATCGAACGATTTGTTCAGGCAGCTCATGATTATAATTTGCCGTTACATACGCATATGTCTGAAACAGCAGCTGAAGTTCAGCAGAATGTTGATGATTATGGTACGCGTCCAGTAGAGCATTTAGAAAAGCTCGGTTTTTTCACTCGACCAGCATTGCTAGCTCATGCCGTTCATTTAACTGATGAAGAAATCGTGAAGCTTGCTGAGCTTGGTGCTTCAATCTCGCATAATCCAATCAGTAATCTTAAGCTTGCTAGTGGTGTAGCTCGCGTACCTGAGCTACTTCGCGCTGGTGTTAAGCTTTCTCTTGGTACAGACAGCGTGGCAAGCAATAACAATATGGATTTGTTCCAGGAGATTCGAGCTGCAGCTTTACTGCATAAAGGGGTTTCGGGAGATCCTACAGCAGTACCTGCTTATACAGCGCTTGCTCTAGGAACTTCGATGGGTGCAGAAGCGATATGGCATGATCATATCGGCGTATTGGAGGCTGGAAAAGCTGCAGATTTCATTGCAATTAATATCGACCAGCCGCATTTCTTCCCTCGTACTGATCTTGTATCACATCTTGTTTATGCAGCAAGTGGAAGAGATGTTGAGCATGTTTGGGTAGCTGGTAAACAGTTAGTTAAGCATAGAGAGTTGTTAACGATGGATGAGGAGAAAATTCGATTCGAAGCCCAAACTAGCTTTGAACGATTGTTAACATAGGATGAGAGCGATAGAAAAAAAACGACCTCCATTTATGACACGACGAAAATGGACTGTGCTTATTCTGTTTTTGTTAATTCTGCTCATTGTAGGGATCACCTTTTTCTATCGGAATATTCATAAGGGCATATGGCAGGAAACGAGCGAGATAAGCAAAGTGATCGAGCAATCATCGTTGTATAATCTAAACGATGAATATGTGCTTAACAAGTATGTTTGGGAAGATCGTTACTGGATATTACTTGCTCAAACTGCAGTGGATCAGAAGAAGACATATTCTGTTTGGTCCAATCAAGAGCAGCTCGCTGAACTTCCTTATGATGATGCGATGACGAAGGAAGAAATATTGGCTAAAGTCGAAGCTTCGAAGCCTAATGCTCAAAACATTAAGCTTCAGCCCGGCTATATGTACCGCAAGTTAGTATGGGAAATTAAGTATAAGGATGCAGATACAGATCATATGAAAATAGCTTTCTACCAAATGACAGATGGAAAGTTTATTGATGAATATACAATTCCAAAGGAAACAAGACCGTAATCGGCTTGTTTCCTTTTTTTTTATAATTAAAAGTTATAGCAAAGATGATATACTAGTTGATATACGAATGATATATCAAATTTATATAATAGAGGTGTAAACATGAAAGATATGAAGCTGAAACCGATGGCTGTCACATTTGCTGTTTGCTTAGTTTTGCTTATTGGTGGCGGCTTTACGTATCAATACGTTGCACAAGAGAAGCCACTTCAACAATCTCTGAATCAAGCACAATATTCACATATTCAATTAACTGGAAATAAAACTGAAGGTTATGTTGTGTCACTTGATATTTTAAATGATAAGACATTAGCTGATGCAATAATAGAAGCAAAACAATTAATGAAAGATAATAACATCGACGCTAGCAACTATTCTTTCGAGCTAGAGCAAAAACCTTCTAGCTTGAAACAGGTGTGGCAGGAAAATTTATTTGAAATTTCCGAAGTAATGGCTAATAAAAACTATTCTAAGCTTCCAGAATTAATGAATAGCATTGAATCCTCACATTCAGATGTGAAGGCTACTGCAAGCATTGATGATCAATATGTATATATTTCGCTCATGTCAGACGATCAGCGCTTTGATCAATTGCTGCCTTTAGATGGAGGCACGATGGGAGTGTGGACTAATGAAAAATAATTGGAAAGAAATATTGATTGGTATCATAGCAGCTGCTGCGTTATATGCGCTAGCTTATGCAGTTCATATTGGTGCAGCTATTCTTGCTGCGCTATTGTTCGCTGTGGTTTTTGTTTTAAATGCTAATGGCAAGGGCGTAAAAAGCTTGGCAAGTGTGAAAAATAAAAAATCTGTTAAAATTCAACAGATTAGCTTTGATGAGGTTGGTGGACAAGACCATGTGAAGCAGGAGCTTCAGGAAGCATTAGACTTTTTAGTTCATCGCGAAGAAATCGCGAAGCGCGGCATTCGAATTCTAAAAGGTATTTTGCTGACAGGGCCACCGGGAACAGGTAAAACGTTGCTTGCGAAAGCAGCAGCAAATTATACGGATAGTGCATTTATCGGAGCATCAGGTAGTGAGTTCGTTGAGATGTATGTTGGTACCGGTGCTAATCGTATCCGTGAACTGTTTCAACGAGCACGTAATGAAGCGAAAGCAAAAGGTAAAAAAAGTGCGATTATCTTCATTGACGAAATTGATGTAATTGGTGGTAAGCGTGACGGTGGACAACAGCGTGAGTATGATCAAACACTTAATCAGTTGCTTACTGAGCTAGATGGAATTTATCACGATACTGCAGTGCAAGTTTTACTAATTGCAGCAACGAACCGTAAAGATATGCTCGATGCTGCCTTGTTAAGACCTGGTCGATTTGATCGTCATATTGAAGTTGCGTTACCTGATAAACGTTCAAGAAAGCATATTCTCGAATTGCACTCGGCCAATAAAAAGCTAGTTCCAACGATTAACTTTGATGAGCTTGCAAAAGATACGTATCAGTTTTCAGGTGCTCAGCTAGAGGCGGTCATGAATGAAGCTGCCATCTATGCTATGAGAGAGGACGCAGAAGAAATTGCACAGGATCATATTCAATCAGCGATTGATAAGGTGCTGCTTGGAGAAAAGGTCAATCGGGAAGCAAGTAAAGAAGATAAAATTCGAGTAGCAAGACATGAATTAGGTCATGCTATTATGGCAGAGCTAACAACACCAGGCTCTGTTGCGCAGGTCGTTCTAGCTCCACGTGGTGGAGCACTTGGCTTTGTACGTCATACGCCTTTAGCAGATAAATATTTATATACGAAATCAGAGCTAGAAGATAAAATTATGGTTACGCTTGGTGGGGCAGTTGCTGAGGAAATGTTCTACGGTGAAAGAAGCACCGGATCAAGGGGAGACTTTGACCAAGCGCTAAACATCGTAAAAACGATGGTTGAATCTGGTTTAACAAGTCAAGGGATTATTAATGGACAAATGATGACAGCAGATCGTTGGAGCTTAATTAGCAATGAAGTTTTAGACGAGCTTTTAACGAAAACGAAACAAATGCTTAGCCAACATTTTGACATATTTGAACAGGCTTTGCCAATTTTACTGGAAGAGGAAGTCATTAACGGTGAGAACTTCCGAAATATGCTGACAAAACTCAATTAATTTCGATAAATTTATAACAAAATGCATAATAGCGCTTACCTTCACTGCAAAATATCTTAAAAAGAGGTATAATATTATTGACTAAACACTAAGGGAGAAACTGAGACCTATGATTAAGAAAGTTGGAGTTGTTGGAGTAGGAACAATGGGTCAAGGAATCGCAGAAATGCTTGCAAAAAACAGTCTAGATGTTTTAGTGCTTGAAAATTCTGCGGACCGTCTTGAACATGCTATGCATATGATTGAAGTAAGCCTAGACAAACAAATAGAAAAATGGGCAATTACTTCATCAGAAAAAAAATTGATTTTATCCCGAATTCAGCCAGTTAATAATATGGAGGAATTGTCTACTTGTGATTTAATTATCGAATCCATTTATGAAGATCTTGAAGCGAAAAAAGAAGTGTTTAAACAGCTTGATCAAGTAACCGGAGCATCTACGATACTGTCGAGCAATACGTCTTCTTTAAGCTTAACTGAAATAGCTAGCGTTACGCGTTCACCAGAACGTGTTATTGGGATGCACTTTGTACACCCAGTATCAACGGTTGATCTAGTTGAAATCGTTCGCGGTCTAAAAACATCTGAAGAAACAGTTGATGCATTGAAACAATTTGCTGAAGTGATTCAAAAGAACTCCGTAATGGTATTTGAATCACCAGGCTTCGTAACGACTCGTCTTATCTGTCTATTTATTAACGAAGCGCTTCATGTACTTGAAGAGGGTGTTGCCTCTGCTGAGGATATCGATCTTGCAATGCGCAACGGCTATTCCTTCAAGTACGGTCCTTTCCAAATGGCGGATCATTTCGGACTTGATTCCGTACAAGCAGCACTTGAAAATATGTTCCGTGAATATGGCGATTTGAGATATCGTCCATCGTTTACGCTTAAAAAGATGGTGCGCGCTGGGCAGCTTGGTGTAAAATCAGGCGTAGGTTTCTTCAAATATGACACGGATGGAGATCGGATCTAATGAAAGTACTCGTAATTAATGCAGGCAGCTCCTCGATTAAATATCAGCTGTTCGATATGACTAACGAATCAGTTCTTGCTAGCGGTCGCATAGAGCGCATTGGTATGGATTCATCCATCGTTACGCATGAACCAACTGGTAAAGAGGAAATTGTTGAAGTTAAAGAAATTTTAGATCATGTTGCAGGAGTTAAGCGCGTCATCGAAATGCTTACTCATGATGAATATGGCGTTGTAAAATCTATGAATGAAATTGATGCTGTTGGACATCGTATCGTGCATGGCGGTGAAACATTTAAAAATTCCGCAATCGTTACAGATGAAGTAAAAAGCGAGATCAAACGTCTGTTTGAGCTGGCTCCGTTGCACAACCCAGCACATATGATGGGGATTGTAGCGGTTGATGCGAATCTTCCAGAAGTACCGCAAGTTGTTGTATTCGATACAGCATTCCATCAGACGATGCCAAAAACATCTTACTTATACGCCATTCCTAGAACATTGTACAAAAAACATAAAGTGCGTCGTTATGGCTTCCATGGTACTTCTCATGCATACGTTAGTGACGTAGCAGCTAAAACACTTGGTAAAGACTTAGCTTCGTTGAAAATGATTACTTGTCATATCGGAAATGGCGGTAGTTTGACTGCTATTTTAGATGGTAAGTCATTTGATACAAGCATGGGGATGACACCACTTGAAGGCTTAATGATGGGAACACGCTCTGGTGATCTAGATCCAGCAATTGTTCCATTCGTTATGAACAAAGAAGATTTAACGCTTAATGAAGTGAATTCCATGCTTAATAAGCATAGTGGTTTACTTGCTGTATCTGGATTAAGTTCAGATATGCGTGAAATTACGGATTCGATGGCTGAGAATGAAGATGCGAAGCTTGCATACGATATGTATGTGTATCGTGTTAGAAAATACATTGGTTCTTATACAGCTGCAATGAACGGTCTAGATGTCCTTGTATTTACAGCTGGTGTTGGTGAAAACTCTGTAGTTCTTCGTCAATCTGTATGTGAAGGGTTGACGTATTTCGGAATCGAAATCGACGAGGAGCTTAATAAGATTCGCAGCAAGGAACCAAGAGTAATCTCTAAGCCTAATTCCAAGGTTGCTGTAATGGTTGTACCTACGAATGAGGAACTGCTTATCGCTCGTGATACGTATAATCTTGTAAAATAATGTTTTCAGGAGGGGAAGGATTGAGCGATCATATATGGAAGGCGTATGCTCACGGCATGAATGTTATGCTAAGTGAAGGCGGAGTTTTCGTACATTCGTTGCTGCTCAAAAGCTATCATGCGCTTGGCTTGTCTCATGCCGAGATGATTCTTATGCTGCATATTATGCAATCCTCCATCGTTGATCAACACCCTTTCCCAACACCTGAACAGCTGTCGGCTGTAATGGGTGTACCCATCAATGATGTGACAAGCTTATTGCAGCAATTGATTAATGCTGGCTTTTTAAGCATAGATCAAGAAACGGTTCATGACATTATTGTAGAACGCTATAACTGGAACGGCTGGTATATGAAAGCTAGCAGTTGGCATGCACAGACACGGAGAGAGCATAAGCAGGCAGATCGTCGCAAGCTTCATGCGATTAAGCAGCAGGATGATGTTGCCAAGCTGTTCCATATGTTTGAGCAAGAGTTTGGAAGACCATTATCCCCAATGGAATACGAAACGATTAGCGGCTGGATCGACAACGATCGCTATTCCGAAGAGCTTATTACACTAGGTCTAAAAGAGGCTGTATTTGCCGGAAAGTTAAGTTTTCGTTATATCGATCGTATTCTTATTGATTGGGCAAGACATCGTGTTAACAATGCCGAGGAGCTAAAACATTACCAAAGCCAATTTTTTAATAAAAACCTTTGAGTGCCAAGAGGATAAGATAAACCTTATGCTTATGGCAAACTCAAAGGTTTTTTCATACTTTTTTTAGTCTTTACTATAGGAATGGCTAAATACAGGCTTAACAATTGCTCATGTGATGATGTACAATGAAACAATTAGTTTTTTGTAGAAGGGTAAGTGAGAGAGCTATGGAAGCAAATTGTCGAGTATTAATCGTAGATGATGAAGTACTCGTTCGGCAAGGTATTAAACATTTACTGCATTGGGAACGAGAAGGGTTCTTTATCGTAGGCGAAGCATCGAATGGGCAAGAGGCGCTGAAAATGATTGAACAGCATAAGCCTCATATTGTTGTCACTGACATTGTTATGCCTATTATGGATGGCGTTGAACTGACAAGCTTAATTAAGAATCAGTATCCGGATATAGAAGTTATAGTTTTAAGCAGCTTTAGTGAGTTTCATTATGTTCGTGATACTTTTCAACAGGGTGTCGCTGACTATTTATTAAAGCCAAAGCTTGATGCGGAACAGCTGCTTACTATTTTAAAGCGTACGATGAAAAACATTCCAACGTTGCAAGCGACTTCTACAGCTGAAGCTGAAACTCCTAATGTTACACTGCAACTGGAACGAATAATGTCAGGTTATAGCATCGATGCAGAACTGGAATTCCAATATAGCAGCTTCCGATTATATGGCGCGGATCTAAAGCATGTGCAAGGGCAAGCCTATACAAAGGAGCAGCTGCTACAGCGAATGGAGGAAGCGCTTGTACCGTTCAAGAATACGCTTCATTTTTATGTGATGCCTACGGATGCTAATCGAGCAGTCATGCTGCTTAATAGCAGTGAGCGTGATTGGGGAAGCATTATGCCAGCAGTACGCGCGTTATCTAATTCGATACGTATGAAAGATTATGTTCTGTGTTGGATATTAGGAGACAGTTTCACTAAGCTTACAGAGCTGCCTTTACAATATAATGAGCAGTTTATGAAGCTAGCTGCTTATCGCTACTTTCTACCCGTTGAAAAAAGCTTTATTGTACGACATGAACTTCCAAAACTAAGCGCTGAAGAGCCTTTATTCGATATGAATCTATTTATGGAGCAATTGCAGCGACGCAAGTTTGAGCAAGCGATTGAGCAGCTGCAGCAATACGCCAATGCAGCATTAGCCCATTACACGATTGATGTATTTGCTTTTAAGTCTCAGCTCGGTAATGCGATTTTCAACATGCTTATTATGCTAGGCAAGCTTGATATATCAATAAAGCATCTCGATCAAAAGAAATACGAATACATTCGGACAATTAACGAGTCAAACCATGCTAGTGAAGCAATGACTGAGCTTAATGCATGCATTGCACAGATTCAAGAAGCGATAGCAGTAAGCCGCATTAGTGCAGGAAACCCGAATATGTCGCTCATTCTAGATTATATCCATAATCACTATATGGAACCGATAAGCTTAAGTGATGTTGCTAGCCATTTTCACTTTAATACAACGTATTTATCAACCTTTTTCTCGACGCATAATGCTGAGGGCTTCAGTGAATATTTGAACAGAGTACGTGTTGACAAAGCAGCTGAATTGTTAGCTGTGACGGATATGGCAATCTCGGATATAAGTGTGCAGGTTGGCTACTCCGATCATAGCTATTTTACGAAGGTGTTCAAGAAGCTAAAAGGAAAGTCTCCTAGTCATTATCGAAAATGCAGTTTGATCCAATAAGGAGCGCGAATCGATGAAACTAAAAAAAATAGCAGATAAGCTTAAATATCATGATTTGTTTATTAAAATGTTCTCGATTACGCTTATTAGCATTATTGCAGTTGTCCTGTCTACATGGATCGTAATGATTCGTATGTCTGAGCAGGTGTTTATGGACACGTTCAGCATTACAAATAGTAAAATAATAACACAAATTCAAACAAGTATGGAAAATATGAACTATGCTGTATCCATGACTGCCAGCAATGCTAATACAAGTGGCGAGATCAAACGGTTTTTAACACGTGGACATTTTACGACGATAGAGGCGCTTAACAGTCATTATAAAGTAGCACAGGAAATGAAAAGAATACAATCAACGGTGGCTTCCTATCCGATTGCGATGGTGATTATTGGTCAAAACGGTAATCGTCATGCTACAGATACGACAGTATGGCCACCTACCTATAACGGTATAAATGAGCATGATATTACAAAACAAACGTTACTTGAGCCGCGCAAGCTGCATTATCAGCTCGATTATAGTACGCTCGATTTCCAGTCAAACAGCGAAGCAGTTGTTGTTGCTTCGAAGGCATTAATTGAGCAAGTAAGTGGAAATTACTACGGTGTTCTATACTTTGCAATGAAAGAAGCCGAATTCAGAAAAAATTATTCCGGCTTTACTAGTAAAGGGAATGATGTACTGCTTATTAATGCGGATGGAGTTGTTATATCTTCAAATTTATCAGATAAACTGGGCACGGAAGAAATGGAGTTGCTCAGCTATGCACAGTTAATAGAGCTACAGGGTGACAAATACTTAAACGTTGAATGGAACAATCGTCAGCATCTGATCTTATCAACCTATATGCCCAACTATGATCTATATCTCGTCAATATTATTGATAAGCGTTTCGTTCTATCGCAAATGCTTAATGTGAAAACTGTTGCATTAATATGTATCGCTATCGTAATTATCTCACTCGTCATTGTGTTTATAACCTCAAGAAAAATTACACGATCATTAACGCTGCTCGCTCGTCAAATGTCACGCGTAACGAAGCGTAATTTTGGAAACTACATTACGGTAAAAGGCAGCAATGAAATTGTTGAGGTGGGGAATGCATACAATTTGATGCTGGACGAGCTGAATGAATACATTGAAGAGCTATTGAAAACACAGAAGGAGCAGCGGAATGCTGAGCTGAGCGCATTGCAGATGCAGATTAATCCACATTTTCTATATAACACGCTGGCATCGATAAAAATTTTAGTACAGCAAGGAAACAAGGAAAAAGCTTCCGCGACGATTAACGCATTAATTGAGCTGCTGCAAAATACGATTAGCAATGCAAGTGAAACGATTACGGTAGAACAGGAACTTACTAATCTTAAAAACTACGTATATATTAACCATGTGCGTTATGGTGACAATATTCACGTCAGTTACTTTATAGATGAGCAATGTCACCATGTCCAATTGCCTAAACTAATTATTCAACCGTTTATTGAAAACGCCTTTTTCCATGCATTCCAAGGTCGTACACATGGTTATATTTATGTCATGATTTCAATGGTCGCAGGCAATCTAGTATGTGAAATTGTTGATAACGGAGTTGGCTTTGAAGTGTCAGAGCTGGAAAATCATAAAAAAGGAGAATATTCATCACATTTCTTCTCTGGTATAGGGATTCGTAATGTAAACGATCGATTAGAGCTGTTGTATGGAGAAGGCTATGGTGTGAACATTGCTAGTAACAAAGAAGAAGGTACTCGCATTACAATTACGATTCCAATCTCTGCTACCAAATAAATTACCAAAACATAAATAAAGTTATAAAGTAAATATTGGTTATTCATCGGCCTCATAATAAACGATAGAAAAGACAAATCTAAATAAAGATATTGCTAACTACCCGTATTTTGCCATTGCTATAATGAGATTGTTAGCCGGCAAACGCTTTCAAGTCTTTTCAAATTCGTTACAGAAACAAAAAAGGGGCTGAATGAAATGAAAAAATTACTAACCGTGTTACTAGCGAGCTTTATGCTGTTAACGGCGTGCTCGAGCAACAATGATGCAAAATCCGATACTTCAAATGGAGGAGCAGACACTGGTAAGAAACAAGAGATTACAGTGTGGGCTTGGGATAAAGCATTTAACATCGCTGCGATGGAGAAAGCTAAAGAGCTTTACAATCAAAGCAATGCAGATGTAACGATTAATATCGTTGAAAATGCACAAAATGATATTATTCAAAAGCTAAATGCTGGCCTTAACTCCGGCACAACAAAATCACTTCCTAACATTGTACTAATTGAAGATTACCGTGCTCAAAGCTTCCTGCAAGCTTATCCAGATTCTTTCTTTGCACTTGATGAATTCATCAATGCTTCAGATTTTGCTGATTATAAAATTGGACCTACAAGCTCTGATGGCAAGCAATATGGTGTACCGTTCGACTCCGGTGTAGCTGGTCTGTATATTCGTACAGATTACCTTGAAGAAGCTGGTTACAAAGTAGAAGATCTACAAGATATTACTTGGGATAAGTACATCGAGATTGGTAAAGCAATTAAAGAAAAAACAGGTAAAGATTTGCTAACTCAAGACCCTAATGACCTTGGATTAATTCGTATGATGATTCAATCCGCTGGTGCATGGTACTTACAAGAAGATGGAACTACACCTAATATCGCTGAAAATGCTGCGCTACAAGAAGCATTTGAATCCTATAAAAAAATGATGGATGCTAACATCGTAAAAGTAATCTCTGACTGGAGCCAATTCGTTGGTGGATTCAACAGCGGTGATGTAGCTTCTGTACCTACAGGTAACTGGATTACAGCATCTGTTAAAGCTGAAGCTGAGCAATCTGGAAAATGGGCAATCGTTCCATTCCCAACTCTTGCTAACAACGCAAACTCTGTACATGCATCTAACCTTGGCGGAAGCTCTTGGTATGTACTTAATGTAGATGGTAAAGAAGCAGCAGCTGATTTCCTTAAACAAACATTTGGCTCAAGCTCAGATCTTTATCAAACACTTGTAAAAGAAATCGGTGCGATCGGTACACTTAAAGCAGCAGCTCAAGGCGAAGCTTACACTGCGCCTGACGAGTTCTTTGGTGGTCAAACTACAATTGCTGATCTAGCTAAATGGACAGAGCAAATTCCTAACGTTAACTACGGTATGCATACGTATGCAATTGAAGATATATTAGTTGTTGAGATGCAAAACTTCATGAATGGCACAGATCTTCAAACGGTGTTAAGCAATGCTCAAACGCAGGCTGAAACACAAATTCGTTAATATATCGCATCACGTTAACAAAACTGGACTAACAATCCTCAGCCTTTGCTGAGGATTGAGTCCATCGTTTTGTGGCCGTAAGAAAGGAGCGTGCTTTCGTGAAAACTGCTCAGAAAGGCACGAGTATACGATCAAAGGCAAGTTTAACTGGTTGGGCATTTGTCGGTCTAGCTGTGATCATGATTTTTGTATTTTATTTCTATCCAATGTTCCAAGCACTATTGCTTTCCTTTAAGTCAGGTACAGGAATGAATCTTGATTTTGTAGGATTAGATAACTATAAGCGTCTATTCACGGATACTACATTCAGAACAGCGTTAGCGAATACGTTTATTTATCTAATCATTCAAGTTCCAGTTATGATCATTCTTGCACTGTTTATATCTGTACTGCTGAACAACAGTGAATTGAAATTCAAAGGCTTTTTCCGGACAGCGATTTTCCTTCCGGCTGTAACATCACTTGTTGCATATTCTGTAATTTTTAAATACTTGTTCGCTACTGATGGACTAATTAATAAACTTTTAATGAAAATTGCTTTAATTCAAACACCTATTGAATGGATCACTGATCCATTTTGGGCAAAAATTACGATTATTATCGCGATCACATGGCGTTGGACTGGTTATAATATGATCTTTTATTTATCATCATTGCAAAACATTGACCATTCCATTTACGAGGCTGCACGTATTGACGGAGCGTCCTCTGTTCGACAGTTTTTCGGAATTACAATTCCGTTATTGAAGCCGATCATTTTATTTACGTCAATTACATCGACAATCGGTACGCTTCAATTATTCGATGAAGTTGTAAACATTACGAAGGGCGGACCTGGTAACGCAACCCTGTCGATTTCGCAATATATTTATAATTTGTCGTTCAAATACTCATCTGATTTTGGATATGCAGCAACGGTATCCTATTCAATTGTAATAATTATAATTATTCTCGCATTTTTGCAGTTCAAATTGGCAGGTGATGATAAATGAGTAAGCTGAAAAAGATTGGTATGTACACCTTTTTAATTGTCGCAGCGTTCATTTCCATCTTCCCATTTTTATGGATGATTACGAGCGCGACGAATACATCAGCCGATGTAACGAAGGGCACAATTTTACCGGGCTCTCATTTATTCGAAAATATATCAAACCTATTTGCAACCATTGATATTGGTACAGCGCTACTTAACTCAGCAAAAGTATCTGTAACGACTACGGTACTTTCATTAGTTATTGCTTCCCTAGCGGGGTATGGCTTTGAAATATATCGTTCAAAAGCAAAGGATGTTGTATTCTCGATTTTACTTTTATCTATGATGATCCCATTTGCAGCGATTATGATTCCGCTGTTCCAAATGTTTGCCAAAATAAGCAATAGTGCACCGGCAATCGGGATCGATACATTATCAGGTGTAATTTTACCTACTGTTGTTACTGCCTTCTTAATTTTCTTCTTTCGTCAAAATGCGAAAATGTTTCCAAGAGATTTATTGGAAGCTGGACGTATTGATGGATTAAGCGAGCTTGGTTTGTTCTTCCGAGTGTTTCTTCCAACGATGAAAACAACGTATGCAGCAGCAGGGATTATTACATTCATGTCCAGCTGGAACAACTATTTGTGGCCGTTGATTGTATTACAATCACCAGAAAATCAAACGGTTCCGATGCTGATTTCCCAGCTCGGTTCTAGTTATTCACCTGATTATGGTATTATAATGACAGCAATCGTTATTTCTACCATTCCAACCGCTTTAGTGTTCTTCTTTATGCAGAAGCACTTTGTTGCAGGAATGACTGGTTCAGTGAAATAAAATAAAATATAAAAGCCATGCATTGTTTCTATAGACAATGCTTGGCTTTTATAGTATGTATTGTATAAGGCACTTTATTATGCATAATGGAGGTTTAATCATGACTACAATTAACCCATCTTTGGACTGGCTTGCAGATCCAGCAGTATTTGCAGTAAATCGTGTTGAGGCACATTCAGATCATCGCTATTATGAAACGTTGGCAGAAGCAGAGGCAAGAGGGGAAATGAACCTGCGCCATTCGCTTAATGGAGCTTGGAAGTTTTCATATAGTAGCAAACCAGCAGATCGTCCTGTTGCCTTTTATGAAACGGGTTTCAGTGTGTCGAGCTGGGATTTTATAGAGGTTCCTGGACATATCCAAATGCAAGGATATGGAAAGCCGCAATACGTTAATACAATGTATCCGTGGGATGGCATTCATGAACTTCGTCCACCACAAGTGAATATGGAGGACAACGCTGTAGGTAGCTACGTAAAAGCATTTACCGTACCACAACAGATGAAAAATCGCCCGTTATTTATTTCATTCCAAGGAGTGGAATCTGCATTCTATGTTTGGTTAAATGGGCATTTTATCGGTTACAGTGAAGACAGCTTCACGCCTGCAGAGTTTGAATTAACACCATATCTTCAGGACGGAGAGAATAAACTTGCCGTTGAAGTGTATCAACGCAGCACAGGAAGTTGGTTAGAGGATCAAGATTTTTGGCGTTTCTCTGGCATATTCCGTGATGTTTATTTGTATACGACACCTGAAGTGCATGTACAGGATTTGTTTATTAAAGCTGATCTTGATGATAGCTATCGTAATGGAAAGCTGTCTGTCGATGTTAACCTGAAGGATGCAGCATCTGCAACGGTTGAGCTTGTATTAAAGTCAGCTGCGAATGAGATTATAGCACAAAGCAAGCAGGAGATTACTGCTCAAGCGACATTGAATGTCGAGCCTGGTGAAGTTCAGCCATGGAGTGCAGAAGCACCTAATTTGTACCGTTTATACCTAATTGTTCGCAATCAAAACGGTGATATCGTCGAAGTTATTCACGAGAAAATCGGCTTCCGTCGTTTTGAAATGATCGACAAAATTATGCATATCAATGGCAAGCGCATTATCTTCAAAGGGGTTAACCGCCATGAATTTAACCCTCGCCGCGGACGTGCCATTACAAAAGAAGATATGTTGATGGATATTACGACGATTAAGCAAAACAATTTGAATGCGGTTCGTACGTCTCATTATCCAAACCAGTCGCTTTGGTATGAGCTGTGTGATGAGTATGGCATATACCTTATCGATGAAATGAATCTTGAAACACACGGTTCTTGGCAAAAAATGGGCAAAGTTGAACCGTCTTGGAATATTCCGCTTCATCATAAGGAGTGGGAAGCGATCGTAATGGATCGCGCGATCTCGATGCTTGAACGAGATAAAAACCACGCATCTATACTGATCTGGTCGCTTGGTAATGAGTCCTATGTTGGCGAAGTGCTGCTTAATGTTGCAAATTATTTCCGCAGTGCAGACAGTACTCGACTTGTTCATTATGAAGGTGTGTTCTATGATCGCAACTTCTCTGGCTGCAGTGATATGGAATCTCGTATGTATGCGAAGCCTGCTGATATTGAGGAATATTTGAACAATAATCCAGAGAAGCCTTATATTAGCTGTGAATACATTCATGCGATGGGGAATTCACTTGGCGGAATGCATAAGTATACGGAGCTTGAGGATAAATATCCGATGTATCAAGGTGGATTCATCTGGGATTACATCGATCAGATGATCGTGAAAAAAGATCGCTATGGAAAAGAGTTCCTAGCGTACGGTGGAGACTTTGATGATCGCTCCAACGACAATAACTTCTGCGGTAACGGTATTGTGTATGCGGATCGCAAAGTAACACCTAAGATGGCAGAGGTTAAATTCCTTTATCAGAACGTGAAGCTAACAGCAGAACGCAATGCTGTACTCGTTCGCAACGATAATTTATTCATTGGTACGAACGACTATAAGCTTCTCGTTACGTTAGCAAGAAACGGAGAGGTACTAGAGCAGCAACAGCTATCCATTGATGTACCAGCAGGTGAAGAGCGCAAGTATGATCTTGCATGGAATGTAAGTCAAGCAGCTGCAGGAGAGTATACGGTTACTGCATCACTACAGCTTGTTGAAGCAACAATATGGGCTGAAGCAGGTCATGAAGTCGCATTTGGTCAATATAGCTTTATTGAAGCAGCGCAAGAGGTAGAGCTACAACCCCGTACATTCCGAGTGGCGGAAGGCGATGTGAACGTCGGTGTACACGGTAGTGATTTCAGTGTTATGTTTAGCAAAGCTGCAGGAACGTTACTGTCAGTCAATTACGATGGTCGTGAGATGATGGCACAGCCTCCTCATGTATTGTTCTGGAGAGCAACAACGGACAATGATAAGGGCTATGCACAAGGCTATGATCGTGCGCTTTGGTATGCAGCAAGTCTGTCTCGCAAGTGCACTGGCTTTGAACTGGAGCAAACAGAATATAGCGTAACGGTAACGTATACGTATCAGTTCAGCATTCATCCAGAGCTTGAAGTGAAAGTAGCATATACCGTAACTGAAGGCGGAAAAATCGCTGTTAAAGCAGATTATTCTGGTGCTGAAGGCTTACCTACATTGCCAACTTTCGCACTTTCCTTCAAGGTGTCTGCTGATTATGATCTTCTTGTTTGGTACGCAATGGGACCAGAAGAAAACTATATTGACCGTGCTCATGGTGCGCGATTAACGACATTCCAAAACCGTGCGCAGGATAATGTTGCACAATATGTTGTTCCTCAAGAATCGGGCAACCGTACAGGCGTAAGAAGAGTTGCGATTACGAATGAGCTAAAGCAAGGAATCGTCGTTGCTTCCTCACCAGAAGCACCAGTAGAATGCCGCATCTCACCATATACAGCATTCGAGCTTGAGAATGCCGTTCATCATTATGAGTTGCCAAACGTTCACTATACAGTCGTAACCGTAGCAGGAAAACAGATGGGTGTAGGCGGAGATGACAGCTGGGGTGCGCCAGTTCATCCTGAATACCATATTGCTAGCGATAAGCCGCTTAGCTTTGAATTTACAATTTCAAGAGCATAATCACGTACTTTAATGGAAAAGCAAGGAGTTGTCAGAAGTCACTTTCTGATCAATTCCTTGCTTTTTTGTTCCGCGAAATCTTATTGAATAGTTCAGGGTATTAAAAAGCCAGCGTAATGGATTTCCAATGTAAAGCTTTGGAGAGTCCGACTTACGCTGGCTTTTCTATAGATTGTTACTATAAGTGGTGATTAATCGTTGAATCGCTTATACGCTTGGTAGCCCTTTTTTCAGCATTTCTAAGCGATATACATATTCGAAAATAAATTCAAATGACTCCAGATGACGCTTCGCTTCAAATGCGTTCGCTCCCCAAGCATATATACCATGCTTACGCAAAATAATGCCTGGCACCTTATGATTTAAAGATTCAGTAATCTCAGGAATTATCGAAGGGATGTGAGCAAAGTTGTTAACAATCGGAATTTCCAATTGATATTCTTCTTCCCATATGTTCAACCCTTTAATCAATTCAACGCCGTCAACTGGAACAGAGCGACGATGCCAGAAATATTCTGAGATTACATTGCTGAATACAGAGTGAATATGGAAGATAGCCCCTGCGCCAGTTAAACGATAAATCTCACAGTGAACTAATGTTTCAGCTGAAGGTCGTTGATTCGTTGCTTCAACTGGCTGAGCATCTTGATCGACGAACAAAAAGTCCTCTGGTGTATTGATGTATTTGTCTTTTCCGCTCGCTGTAATACCGAAGTAAAACTGCTCAGGCGAGTAATCTCCAACACGAATCGATAAATTGCCCGCTGTACCTGGAAACCAATTGCGTCCTGCAAAAGCATCTTTAATCTCGCGAAGCTTTATAAGCACTTCCTGCTTGTCCTGCAATGGAATATCTTTAAAGTTCATATTCATCTATCCTTTCTGCTTCATAGCTTCAATGATGTCATGGAAGGTGGTGAACTCTGTATGAGCAATGCCCAGCTCACGGCATTTTTCCGTCAGATGGGAGCGGGAAAACACTTGATCTGCCAGCTTAGCACCTTCAAAGTCAGTTACACTATCACCGATTATGATGCGCTCATAGATTGTCGAATCGAATTGCCGCATAATCGTCGGCTTACACATACCGCAATAGTTACTGCAATGCTCATCACAAGGATGGGGCCACAGAATTTCAATACGCTCTCCTGTAAAATCACTTTTGTTGCAATAGATATGATCTTGAGCGATATCGTATCTAGCCAATATTGGATAGACAAAGAAATCAATACCGCCACTCGTTACATAAAATTCGACGTTTTGTTCCTTGCAGAACTGAACAAATTCGGAAAATCCTTCACGGATTCGTGCATTGGAAATTCCAAATTCGATCACTTCTTTTTTCATCGAAGTAGGAAGGAGGCGGAACAGTGCTCCAACGCCTTCTTTAATCGAGATTTCTGTTGAGATTGTTTTATTGACAAGCTCTTCCCAACCATCTGGCTGAAAATGCTTAATAATAGCTACAATGTTATCATTTACTGTTATTGTTCCGTCAAAATCACAGAAGATGATTTTTTTCTTAGTAGTCATGATCGTTTAATCCCCCATGCTTGAATTGCGGCAGCTAGTTCTTCGTGCTGAGGCTTACTAGCAGCATCCTCCAATGATACACCTTGTAGGCATGCTTGAATAGCTTGGTGGAATGCTCTTCCTCCAGCAGCAGTACCCATAGGATGCCCGTGTATACCGCCTCCAGCATTAACGACAACATCATGTCCAAAGTCATTCATAATAAGCGGTACGATGCCCGGATGAATACCAGCAGACGGTACAGGCATGCTTTGTTTCAAATGATGAAGCGGCTGCTTCAAAGCTGCATCAATCGCAAGATTTTCCTGCTTAGGCATAACGACAGAGCCATATGGCGATGGGAATAGAACAAGATCTGCACCAGCTAAGCGGTTCAGCTTCCCTAACAGCACAGCTGCACTCATCCCATAGTAGGCTGAAGGGTAAATTGCACCAGCAAGAGCAGGATGGGATGCAATCGGCACATTGATGTCTGGATCACTGCTTAGCTCATGTAGCACGTCGAATCCGTATGACAGCGTGTTAAACAGCAGCGCATTGGCACCCGCTGCTATTGCCTTTTTTGCTTGCTGAGCAAGCTTGCTCGTAGGTCCTGTCAAATTCACTGCATATAGCAGCTTTTGTCCAGTTATCTCCTGAGCTTTTCTTGCTGCTTCCATACATACCTCAACACGCTTTTCAATTGGCGTGAGTGGATTTTCGAACAGGATCTCATCATCTTTAATAAGATCGACACCGCCAAGTGCCTGCTGATAAAACTGCTCCTGCAAGCCATTAAGATCATAACCTACTACTGATTTGAAAATACTCATTAGCAGCGGACGATCGTGTACATTAACTAAATCTCTTACACCTTGCAAGCCGAATTTCGGGCCAGGGAAGGCAGAAGCAAAATTCTCACTTACATCAATATCAATTAATTTAATGCGACCATCCATTGATAGTTTTCCGAATATTGTAACGAGCAGGGCAGGGATATCACGACTAAAATTGATATCCGGGTAGCCGATTACAATATCTGCATAACGGTCTGAATCCTTCTGTTCGTGAACTGTAACCGATAGTACTTTGCCAAGATGCTTTTCCATCGAAGCTTTTTGAGCTTCAGGCAGCTCGGTCCAGCTGCCAACCGTTAAGCCAACAGCAATGGATAATGCTTTTTTATCAAAATCAGCTTTTTCGTCAAAAGCACGATACGTAGCAATACACATACTCATATTAGATATCCTCCTCAATGGCACGTCCGATCTCTGCTGCACGCTCTGCACATCGGCTAATCCCCGACAATAGCGCTTGCTCAAGACCATTAGCTGCCATCGTCTCGATAGCTGCTTGCGTCGTTCCGTTCGGTGATGAAACTTTGCGGCGAAGGTTTGCAGGTGATTCCTGAGTTTGTTGAACCATCGTAGCTGCGCCAAGCACAGTTTGAGTAACAAGCTGCGAAGCTTGCTCCTCTGTGAAGCCAGCTTGCTGTGCGCCTTTCATCATAATTTCCATAATATAATAGATATAAGCAGGACCACTACCTGTAATGCTAGTAATCGAGTCCTGCATTGATTCTTCGATGACAGTATAAACACCGGTTGAGTCGAACATCGTCTCCGTCATAAAACGCTGCTGCTCATTTACAGTGCTAGAATAACTGATTCCAGTTACGCCAAGGCCAATCGTGCTTGACGTATTAGGCATCGTGCGTACAATAGGAATGTCGTTGCCAAGCAATTGTTGCATAGCATGAATGCTTAGCCCTGCTATGACAGAGATGATTAGCTGAGAAGGGCGCAGCATTGGCTGTAGGCTGCGTAGTGCCTTTGCAGCATCCTTTGGCTTCATAGCTAAAAAAATAATATCGGCTTCCTGCAAATACTGCTCGTTTGTTTTACCTTGCATCGCAGTTTGTACACCATATTGCATATGCAGCTCTTGCTGACGCTCTTTGTTGGAACGGTTGAGCATCGCAATCTGCTTGCTAGGAACAAGCTCCTGATTCAAAATTCCTCTTACAATTGCTTCAGCCATAGAGCCTGAACCGTAAAAGCAAATATGCTGTTTGGCTACGCTGCTAGAATCATCGTGAAAGCTCATATTATGTTCCTCCTCATTCTATTGTTTCTCTTTCAGCTCACGTACTATTTGCGAATTTGACCGTTTCCACGAATCATATATTTACTGCTCGTCAGTGCAGGCAGTCCCATTGGACCTCTAGCGTGAAGTTTCTGAGTACTGATGCCAATCTCCGCACCAAAGCCAAACTCAAAGCCATCGGTAAAGCGAGTGGACGCATTATGATATACTGCAGCTGCATCAACATTTTGTAAGAATTGAGCAGCATGCTGTTCGTTTTCAGTAACGATACATTCTGAATGCATGGTACCGTATTGGCTTATATGTGCAAGTGCTTCGTTAATGTCATCAACGATGCGAACATTAATAATGTAATCATTGTATTCTGTAGCATAGTCCGCTTCAGTTGCAGCAATCGCAGAAGGATAAAGTGCCTGCGTCGACTCACAGCCGCGAATTTCTACTTGTGAATCAACAAGAGGAGCAAGCAGCTCTTTTAGATGCTGCTCTGCAAATTGCTTCTGAACGAGCAGCGTCTCCATCGCATTGCATACTGAAGGACGCTGAACCTTTGCATTCCATGCAATTTGTTTTGCCATCTCCAGCTGAGCAGATTCATCGATATACGTATGGCAAATACCAGCGCCTGTCTCAATAACAGGAACCGTTGAATTTTCAATAACATTGCGAATAAGCGATGCACCGCCGCGCGGGATAACAACATCAAGCAGACCATTAGCCTTTAGCATCTCATTGACTGATGCGCGATCTGAATCCTCAATTAATTGAATCGCATCTGCAGGCAGGGCAGTAGAAGTGAGTGCATCACGCATAATTTCAACGATCTTTTTGTTAGAAGCAAGCGCAGCCGAGCCGCCTCTTAGCACAACAGTATTTCCTGTTTTAAGGCATAATCCGGTTGCATCCACAGTTACATTCGGACGAGCTTCATAGATCATACCAATCACACCTAGTGGGACTCGAACCTGTGTAATTGCAAGACCGTTAGGTCGTGTAAACTGAGCAAGCTGCTCTCCGACAGGATCGTCCAGATCAACGATTTGACGTAAGCCTTCCGCAATACCTTCAATACGTTCTTTATTCAAAGCTAAACGATCAAGTAAAGATTCACTTGTGCCATTGCTGCGTCCATTGTCAAGATCGATCTGGTTAGCTGCAATAATTTGGTCTGTCTGTGCAATAAGCGCATCCGCCATCGCCAGTAATGCATTATTCTTCTGTTCAGTCGTAACGTTGTTCGTTATAGCTGCTGCTTGCTTAGCAAGCAACGCTTTTTGCTTCACTTCAGATATCATCATAATTCCTCCTTAAGAGTACTTGATTTGAAATTCTAAACTTTCCACTGCATCTTCGCCGTCGAATCCGCTACAACGCGTAACCTCGTAATCAAAGTCCAGCTTTTAAACTTCCTCTTTTAATGTAGGTTTAAAAGTTGGGCTTTCAGTACCAAGAAGATGTGGTGATACTAGAAACCGAGCAGCGCAGCGTACGTTTTTAGTACGTGAGCAGAGAAGGTTTCGGTAGCGCCGCATATTCGCCGTCGACTAAGCTACAAAGCCTAACCTCGTAATCAAAGTCCAGCATTTAAACTTCCTCTTTAATGTAAGTTTTAAAGTCGAGCTTTCAGTACCAAGAAGATGGATCGATACTAGAAACCGAGGAAGCGCAGCGTACGGTATTGGTACGTGAGTACCGCAGGTTTCGGTAGCGTTCCATATTCGCAGCCGACTAAGCTGCAACGCGTAACCTCGTAATCAAAGTTCGACTTTAAAACATCCTCTACATGAGAGTGATCCATTCATCCCGATGTATCACCTCAATCCTCTGCACATCGATACGTCGCTCGACCTCGTCAGATGATAATCCTGCAACGGCTTGAAGCTGCCAGCTTGCATAATTGACAACTCCACGACCTACGAGCAATCCTTCACTGTTTATGACCTCTACAACATCACCAGGATGAAATTCTCCATCGCAGCTGACGACTCCAGCAGGCAATAAGCTTTTATGCTTTTCTTGCAAAGCGATTACCGCTCCTTGATCGACTACGATCGTTCCGCTTGGGGTGGAGTGGAAGCCAAGCCATTGCTTTTTCATCGGAAGTGAGTGCTCTTCCGTATCAAAATACGTTCCTCGTCCATTGCCGTTTAACGCTAATAACAATTCTCCCGGCTGCTGCACACGGCCTATAAATGTCGTAACTCCGCCTCGCATCGCGATTCGAGCCGCTTCGATCTTTGAACGCATTCCACCTGTTCCTACGGCACTGCCTGCACCGCCAGCAAGCTGCAATAGCTCATCAGAGATTTGCGCGACGCGTTCTATTTTAGTGGCATCAGGATTTTTACGAGGATCTGCTGTATATAATCCATCCATATCAGTAATGATGACTAGCTTACTAGCTCTTGTCATTGTTGCAACGAGCGAGGAGAGATGGTCATTATCTCCAAACTTCAGCACGATTTCGGCAGTTGATACGGTATCATTTTCATTAATAATTGGAATAATACGCTGAGAGAGCAGTTCTTCAATAGTCATTAGCGCGTTGTTAATACGCTTACGATTGGAAAAATCATGACGTGTCAACAAAATTTGGGCTGTAACGATTCCATATTGAGAAAAAGTTTCTTGATAGGCTTGCATCAATGACGCTTGACCAACTGCTGCGGCAGCTTGCTTTTGGTGCACTAGCTTAGGTCTAGTCTCGTAGCCAATCTCGCGAAAGCCGGCGGCAACGGCACCCGAAGTAACAAGCATCACTTGCTTACCTTGCTGATGCAGCTGCGCAAGCTCAGATGCGAAAAATTGAATATTAGGTTTATGTAACCCGCCTTCAGCAGAAGTTAATGAACTGCTTCCTATCTTAACAACAATACGCTCCATTATACTCACCTAGTTATCCTTTAATAAATAATAAAAAAGACCTTCGTCCTCAAATAAAGGACGAAAGTCGTTAACTCCCGCGGTACCACCTTTGTTGGCACAGTTGTGCCCAGCTCAATGCCTGATAACAGAGGCGCTGTCCGATCATCTCGGCCGCTTAGAGATAGGTTTCGGAAGAGGCTAGGATAAATTCTTTCAGCCAACGGAATTTACTCTCTGCACAAAGCGATTCTTCCTACTGGTCCCTTCAACACGTTTCATATTACATTTGCTATAAGAATAGCATGAATCGGCTTGCTCTGTAAAGAAATGACACGCCTAATTGAACAATGAAAGCTTACCGATGCGGTAGATCGCTTCCTGCAGACGCTCTTCATTTGTAAGCAGCCCTAATCTAACATAACCTTCACCCGAAGTCCCGAAACCGTTACCCGGAGCGACAACGACACCAGCCTCCTCAAGCACGATATCTGCGAATTGAGCAGAAGTCATTCCTTTTGGTACCGGCAGCCAGCAGAAAAAGGAGCCGCTAGGCATCTCAGCTATCCATCCAATCTCATGCAATGCTTGGAACAACGCGTTGCGGCGTCGTTCATATGTTGCAGTAAGCTCTTCCACACATTGCTGTGAACTTGTTAGTGCTAGTGCTGCTGCTTCTTGAATACCACCAAACAATGAGCAATAATAATGATCTTGAATGAGATTGATCTGTTCGACAATTGCTGCATTACCAAGCGCAAAGCCAACGCGCCAGCCCGCCATATTATAGCTTTTAGACAGAGTGTATACTTCTATACCGACATCTTTCGCTCCAGCGGATTGTAAAAAGCTTACTGGTTTTTTACCATCGAAACCAATTGTGCCGTAGGCAAAATCACTCGTGATAATGATGTTATGCTTGCGGGCAAAAGCGATCGCTTCATCGTAGAATACAGTATCAGCTGTTGCTCCTGTAGGATTGTTTGGATAGTTCAAAAACATCAGCTTTGCTTGATCAGCAATATCTGGTGCTATCGCTTGTAAATCAGGTAAGTATTGATGCTGTTCGAGTAGCGGCATAAAATGCATCTTGCCTCCTGCAAGCGCGACACCTGACCAATAATCAGGATAGCCAGGATCAGGAACAAGACAAATATCGCCCGGATTCAAAAAGCATTGGCTTATCTCAACGAGCCCAGTTTTACCACCGAATAGGATCGCTACTTCAGTATTCGGATCAAGCTCAACACCATAATCCTCTTTATATCGTTTGGCGATGGCTTCCTTTAAAAAGGAGTAACCGCTAAACGGAGGATATTTATGATATAAAGGGTTAGCTGCAGCTTTCTGCAGCGCTTCAACGATATGAGGGGGGGTAGGCTGATCAGGATTGCCTTGTCCAAGGTTAATAATATCTTTTCCCATTGCGATTTGTTTATTAGCTTTTGCAACAAGAGTAGAAAAAAATTGAGTTGGAAGCCCGGTCATACGAGCTGCCGGCTCAATATGAATTTGTTGCTCTGTTGTCATAATCTCTCCACCATCCACGCTTCAAAATTCATAACTAATAGAACTAATGTAGCATGAATGGATGGAGAAATGAAGGGCTTATGCAACAATTTCATACCATTCTAAGCAGATTAATTGGGAATGTTCAGGCTTTGTATGAATGGTGTAATATCCTCGTGAATGTGGAAGAAATACGGCTTTTTGTTTTCATCGAACATTAGCAGAAGCGGTTCTTTGCTTGTATCCGAGTAGTAAAACAGAAATATTTCTTTTACTTTTAATGCGACTTGCCCAACGGTTAGCGTCTTGACGGGGGCCACCGGAACACGCACGATATAGGTTGCTTTCATATCCGGTTGAATCTCAGGCGCTAAGCTTGTAATTTGGGATAGCCATTGCTCGGCTGTTTGCTGAAATTGCGGACTGTTGGCGATCGAATGGACGACCTTGCCTTTAGCAACATCAAACACTTGGATTGAGTTGTTCGCTGGTTGTGCTTCGCTCATCATAAATTGTGCGGGGATGCTTATCCAGTCATACTCTTCTGGCAATTCATGCTCATGAGCTGCGGCTGCTTGTAATCCGAATGGTACGATCATTACCATGGACAGCAGAACGAGCAGTGCTGTGAACGACCGTTTCATTGCTTACCACTCCTTTAATTAAGTAAATGCGTCATGAAAGATGAGAATCGGCTCAAATCAACCTGACGTTCGTTAGCTTGCCCATCTTGACATGTCGTCATGACGATGTATGATTAGGGAAATGTACCAAAGTATAGGAGGCATTAGTCGCATGACACAAAAATTAAAATTTGCCATCATTCAAATGGATGTAAAAGCGGGTGATGTTGCACATAATATGGAAGTGCTGAAAGTAAAGCTGAATGAAGCAGTTAGTGTAGCAGAAAAACCTGATGTGATTATGTTTCCAGAAATGTGGAATACCGGCTATGCACTAACTGAAATTGATGCATTAGCTGATGCTGAAGGAAAACAAACGATTGCTTTGCTGTCGGAGTTCGCAAAGCAGCATGAAGTTAACATTATAGGTGGTTCGATTGCTGAGAAAAAAACGGATGGCGTATACAATACGATTTACGCTTTTGATCGCAGCGGCAATATTATTAATGATTACTCTAAGCTTCATCTATTCCGTCTAATGGATGAAGAGAAATATTTGCAAGCTGGAGATAAGCTTGGTCGTTTGGAAATTGATGGCGTACAAGCTGCAATGATGATCTGCTATGACATTCGTTTTCCAGAGCTAGCACGTTCTCTAGCTTTGCAAGGAGCAAAAGTATTGTTTGTTCCAGCACAATGGCCAAAGCCTCGTCTGAACCATTGGCGTACGCTTCTAATCGCTCGAGCGATCGAGAACCAGATGTATGTCGTTGCCTGCAACCGAATGGGGAAAAGTGGAGATGCTGAGTTTTTCGGTCATTCCATCGTTATTGATCCTTGGGGAGAAATTGTCGCTGAGGCACAAGAAGAAGATACGATACTACGTGGAGAAATCGACCTGTCGATCGTTGAAAAGGTTCGTGCAACGATTCCAATCTTCGAAGATCGCCGCCCGCAATACTATAACCGTGTAACCGAATAAGAATTTGTTTGAAAAGCACTTGATAGCTAGTCTGAGTAAGCGAATCGCTACAGAGAAAATCGTTCTTACACTCGCGTTTAAAGCCTGATTCTTCTATCAATTAATCAAGGTAGAATCAGGCTTAAAAGGCGAGCCACTATCGTTTTCCAGAATCGAATTGCTCCTTCGCTTACAAAGGAGCCCGAAGCAACCATGCAAGATGTCTGCTTTTCACATATCTTGATCTGACTCGTAGCCATTCTATGGAATAGAACGGCTATAACACTAGTGTGTATGGTCTTGAATTGTTACCTTCAATGTTGTTATGAAAGCTTGCGCTGCCTTGGACAAGTAACGTCCTTTTCGGCTAGCGATGACAAGTGTCCGTGTCGGATGACTTTTAATACGAAGATAGTTAGGAGTATAGTCATTATTTGACGTCTTCGTTAGCATATTGGGAACGAAAGCAATGCCCATTTCAGCAGCGACAAGCGCCTGAACGGTATCTATGTTCGTGCTTTCAAACACAATGTTCGGAGAAAATCCAGCTTGTTCGCATAAGTCCACAGTAATTTGACGAAAGCCTTGTCCTCGCTTAAGTGCGATAAATGGCTCTTCCTTAAGTTCGTTCAGATCAATCGGCTTTGTTACTTGGGCAAGTCGGTGATTTCTAGGAACCGCAAGTCGTATTTCTTCCTCCATATAAGGCTCACAGCTCAAATTAGCGTCAATAAGTGGTAAAGTTAGCAAACTAACATCGGTACCGCCACTTGCAGTGAGCTGTTCCAGCTTAGCTGTCGTATCCTCAACAAGTACCACTTCAATCTGAGGATATTGCTTACCGAAGCGGGGAAGCACAAGTGGCAATATATGAGCGCCAGTAATTGGCAGCGTGCCTACGACAAGCTTTCCTTTACGCATCTGAGCCATATCATCCATTTCCTGACGAAGCTGTTCTACTGCATCTAGTATATGCTGTGCTTTCTCAACAAACACTTCACCTGCTTCTGTAGGCTCGACGTTATTCGTTGTACGTCTGAACAGCATCACATTTAGCTCTTGTTCTAGCTTTGAAAGCTGTTGGCTTAACGAAGGTTGAGCGATATGGAGCTTTTCAGCTGCACGGGAAAAGTTTTTTTCTTTTGCAATTTGTATAACATAGCTTAATTGACGTAATTCCATTAGACAGATTCCTTTCAACAGATAATCTATGAACATGAATATTTAAATGATAGAGCTTCTAATTGAGAAGGATTATCAAAATCAATAAACGAATGCTCTTTAATAGGTTTTTCCTATAGTCTCTATAGTTATTATATCTTAGAATTATGAAAAAAGACATGTTATGATTACATTAATTAAAGAACGCGTTGCGGTGCAATGCTAGAAACGATAGAGGTGAGTATAATGGCGAAAAAAACTATGTTCGAAAAAATTTGGGATAATCACGTCATTCAATCAGAAGAAGGAAAACCTAGCATTTTGTATATTGATCTTCACCTAGTACATGAGGTTACTTCTCCACAGGCATTTGAAGGCCTTCGTTTGTCAGGCCGTAAAGTTCGCCGTCCAGATCTAACTTTTGCTACGATGGATCACAACGTTCCAACGTTTGATCGCTTTAATATTTCTGATCCGATTTCTAAGCAACAAATCGATACACTTACACAAAACTGTAATGATTTTGGTGTAACGCTTTATGACCTTAACACGCTTGATCAAGGGGTTGTTCACGTTATGGGTCCAGAGCTAGGACTAACTGCTCCTGGTAAAACGATCGTTTGTGGTGACTCTCATACTTCTACTCACGGTGCTTTCGGTGCTTTAGCATTCGGTATCGGTACTTCTGAAGTTGAACACGTACTTGCTACACAATGTTTGCAACAAGCGAAGCCAAAAACGATGGAAGTTCGTTTCGTTGGTAAGCGCAAGCCTGGCGTTACTGCAAAAGACTTAATCCTTGGTGTAATTGCTCAGTATGGTACTGACTTTGCAACTGGCTATGTTGCTGAGTATACAGGCGAAGCGATTCGTGAGCTTTCTATGGAAGAGCGTATGACAGTTTGCAATATGTCCATTGAGGCTGGTGCACGTGCTGGTATGATCGCTCCAGACGAAACTACATTTAACTACTTGCGTGGTCGTCAATATGCTCCAAAAAGCTACGAAGAAGCAGTTAAAGTTTGGTCCGAGCTAAAAACTGACGAAGGCGCAGTATATGATACTGTAGTAGAATTTGATGTAGATTCTCTTATTCCTCAAGTAACATGGGGAACTAGCCCTGGTATGGGAACGAATATTGAAGCAACAGTACCTAATCCAGCGGAAATGGCTACTGAAAACGAACGTAAAGCTGCTGAAAAAGCGCTTGAATATATGGATCTTAAACCAGGTACTCCGATGACTGATATCGCTATTGATTATGTATTTATCGGTTCTTGTACGAATGGACGTATTGAAGACCTTCGTGCAGCAGCGGAAATCGCTCGCGGTTACAAAGTAGCTAACAACGTGACAGCAATTGTCGTTCCGGGTTCTGGACGCGTTAAACTACAAGCTGAAAAAGAAGGCTTGGATGTTATTTTTAAGGAAGCTGGCTTCGAATGGCGTGATGCAGGCTGCTCCATGTGTCTAGCGATGAACCCAGACGTTCTTAAGCCAGGTCAACGTTGTGCGTCGACATCTAACCGTAACTTTGAAGGTCGTCAAGGCCGTGGTGGACGTACGCATCTTGTATCACCAGCTATGGCAGTAGCAGCAGCTGTTAAAGGTCATTTCTACGATGTTCGTAAATGGGATATTAAAGAAGCTGTTGTTAACTAATAGCTCATATAAGAGAGGGGTAACGAGAATGGAAGCATTTGTTAAACATACAGGAATTGTCGCTCCAGTAGACCGTGTAAACGTAGATACGGACGCAATCATTCCAAAGCAATTTCTAAAGCGCATCGAGCGCAGTGGTTTCGGTCAATTTTTATTCTATGAATGGCGCTTTGACGAAGAGGGCAATGTTAACCCGGATTTCGAACCGAATAAACCTCGCTACGAGGGTGCATCTGTACTAATCTCACGTGCGAATTTTGGTTGTGGATCTTCTCGTGAGCACGCGCCATGGGCAATTCTTGACTATGGATATAAAGTAGTTATTGCACCGTCTTATGCAGATATCTTTTACAATAACTGCTTCAAAAACGGCATCTTGCCAATTAAGCTAAGTGAAGAGCAAGTAGAAGACTTATTCCAACGTACAGCGAAGCATGAAGGCTACAAGTTGAACGTTGATCTAGAAAGCAAAACGATTACTGATGAGCATTGCTTAAATATTTCTTTTGATCTTGATGAGCATCGTCGTCAGTTCTTGCTACAAGGACTAGATGACATCGGGTTGACGTTGAAGCATGCAGACCTGATCGCAGCATATGAAGAAAAACGTGCACAATTAGTTGTTAATAGCTAATTATCGTAAGCTAGCAAATGAGTATTCGATTACTCACTTGCTAGCTTTTTTGTATCAAATTTAAATAAGAACAATCGTTGAGGGGCTATGGTCAATGATATGCCCCGATGATTGTTCTTTTTTCGTGTCAATATATTTGCAATGGATCTACTGAAATATGTACAAAAAGAGAGAATAGTTTGATAAAATGATGATAGCGTTTCAATCGGAAAAATAATTGTTGACTGAGCGCAACTTTTGGCAGAAAAACACGTCTAATGAAATGATAGATTGATAGTAATGACCAACGGGGTGGGAAATGAAGAAGATTATTAGTAGTTTGTTTATTGTCGTGAGTTTATTCGCTTTGCTAGGTTTTGCCGGAGTAGTTAGTGCTTCAACCACACCCAAGCTTTATATGGATGGTAATCAGATTGTAACTGATGTGGATCCGATCATTAAGCAAGGGACTACCTTAGTGCCGCTAGCTGTGTTGTCATCAGGACTGGGGTATGAAGTGAAATGGAACAATCAGGCAAAAGAAGTTACCGTACTAGATCAAAAAACAACGATCAAGCTAGCTATTGGTCAAAAGGTCGGCTACGTGAATAACGATAGCTATGAATTAAGTCAAGCTCCGAGTCTAGTGAAGAACAGAACGATGGTGCCAATACGATTCGTTTCTGAAGTGTTAGGCTTAAAGGTGGAGTGGAAGCAGAAAACCTCCGAAGTACTGCTGACAAGCCCTGTAAAGGAGCCAGAGCCTTCTGCGACACCGTCACCAGTACAGGATGCAACGGTAACCAATGTTCACTTTAGTGAAGAAGGCAATATTCATATTGCTTACACTGGAACACTTGTCGAGCCCAAACCAATGCTATTGCCAGCTAACGATACAACGCCAGCAAGGCTTGTCGTAGATCTTAACAACACTGGTTATACATACGATCTCGCAAGCAGTTTCATAAAAGGACAAACGGAAGTAACATTGAATGGCTTCGCAAACCTGTCAGGGTATCGCTTTTCACAGTTTTCCAGCAATCCATTGACTGCAAGAGTTGTCGTGCTGCTGAATGAAGGAGCGAATTATACGCTTGTTCACGCGAATGGGGAATTAATTATTAACTTTAATGAAGCCGCTAGTGAGATTCCAGGCGAAACACCACCTGCAACTGGAGAGCCAACACCAGGAGATAATCCGTCACCTACACCGAGTACACCGCCAGATTCAACAGATGGCAGTAAACCAATCTATCATATTGTACTTGATGCTGGTCATGGTGATACGGATCCAGGTGCTATTAATAAATCTCTTGGCTTGCGTGAAAAGGACTTCAATCTAAGTGCTGTGCTGAAAGTAAAGGCTGCACTAGAGAAGCATGATCAGATTGTTGTGCATTTAACCAGATCAGATGATACGTTTTTAGAGTTGTCTGAACGAGTAGCATTTGCTGAAAAAGTCCCAGGAGTAGGGAAGAAAGCAGATTTATTTATTTCTATACATGCGAATAGCTATACGAACACATCTGTTAGTGGAACTGAAACCTACTACAATCGTGAAAATAGTAAGCAGCTTGCAAATACGCTTCACCCTCATATTGTTGGAGCAGTTGGATTGAATGATCGCGGAGTTAGAACTGCATCATTTAAAGTAATTCGCGAAACGACGATGCCTGCTGTATTGCTAGAGGTTGGTTATTTAAGTAATTCATCAGACGCTAAAGTATTGTTTGACAGCAATGTTCAATCAAAATTTGCTAAAGAGCTTGCAACCGGAGTGTTCAAGTATTTAAAATTGCAATAATATTTCTGTCCATATGGTACGCCATATGATAGGAACAATGGTATAATAATAGTAGTTTACTAGGAAGTGTCTGGGAACTCCAAAGGGAGCAGATGTTGCCGAATGTTCGTTCCGAGCAAGGCACTTTTTCGAAGGCGTACCGGAGGTACGACAAGAGAAGGTAACGCAGCTGTGGGCGAACAGGCGGTGATGGATGCCCTTCAACGGGTTTCCAGACACTTCGTCAAATCACGGGTCGCACTGAGT
>Ga0160467_100289_pt1 | contig 58432 bp, 45 predicted proteins | sample HID1972I_E11MG_FD_108221 | JGI IMG/M metagenome (GOLD analysis project Ga0160467, IMG submission 108221) | Enriched pill bug-associated microbial communities from UW Madison campus, WI, USA - HID1972I_E11 MG | ecosystem: Host-associated > Arthropoda: Insects > Digestive system > Unclassified ... | reverse complement strand
GATTCTATACGTATTCTTCTATAAGACCATAATTTATACCTCATCTGCTATATTCCTTTCCGCAAATCATTTGGTGTATGTCCGAACCTTTCTTTAAATAGCCTGCCGAAGGAACTCGGGCACTCAAATCCGCTGGCATAGGTTATTTCATTAAAGGTGAGGTTTGTAGAAATCAGCTGTCCCTTAGCAAACTCTAAGCGTTTATTGATAATACACTGATGAGGACTTTGGCCGTATACCAATTTAAAGTAACGCAAAAGCAGATTTTCGGACAAATAACAAGCCCGGGAAATATCATGAATAGTTAAAGGATTTATATAAAATGACTCAATAATATCTCTGGCTATACGCAAACGCTTTATAATTTCTATCCTGGTAGATAATTTTACAGCATCAAGCTTTTTTATTTCGCAGGATAAATCGGTTTGATGCTGCCAGATAAACTTTAGAAATATGCTGTTCAATCTCTCGTCAACCAGCAAAGACTCTCTTCCACCGGTGGCTTCCAAATACTGCTTAAATAAACCTACTTCGGAAACAAAATCTGATTTAAAAGGAAACAGGTTCTGAAAAAAGTTTAAAGAGCCGGTTTCATTAAATATCTTAAATGGTTCATCTACTAACTTCTCGTCTGTTGTAATCAGATCATCAATTACCGAAGCAGCAAAGTCTGAAGTAAAATATATAGCAAATGAATTAACCCAGTTTTCTGATGCTATCCAACTGGCATGCTCCTGCCCCTGATTGATTAATAAAAAATTAGAAGGACTAACTTCTACTTTCCTGGTGCCATATTCATAGAATTCATTTCCTCTGAATGCAAACTTTAAAGAAAGATTCTCCTCATGCGACGGGAAATAACATTGTTTAAACTTTGTGTTAAGTATAAAGTTTTCCTGTCGGTGGCCTTTATGCAAGCGGTCTAAAATTTCCCGGCTTACATCTGTGTAGTTTTCTGCTTCAGTTTCGATGTACATATACGGACAGGTTCAATGTATAAAACATCTGGCAATCCATGCATGATTCAGCTCTTAAACGGCGATGATTATTGTCATAAAATGAACCTGAAAAATATCAAAAATTAGTGCTTTTCGCATATCCCTTTCATTTTAAAGACAACATCTTTGATTCATAAACTTACAATCATGGAACTCAAAATTTATCTGGCGATGTTATTAATAGGAGGATCTTCTTATTGCTTCGCACAAACAGGCACGCAAAACGAACCATCCAAAGATGCTTTCATAACTCAATTTATGCAAGCCTATACTGCTAACGATGCAGTTGTTTTAAAGAAGCTTTTGACAAATGGTGCAAAAATAACGATACCGGGAAAAAGTGAACAAATTGCAATTAGTAAAAGTGATTATCTGCAATTAATTAAGCAAACAGGCAAAGAGCAACAAAGCTGCAGTACTTCTTACAAAATAATAAGCAGCACTGTAAATGCTCTAACTGCCCAGGTATATTTTGTTTATAGCAGCTATGCTATCCAAAATACTATAAAAGCCGAGAATAAATCTGGCACATGGAAAATTACTGAATTAATAAAGGCCTTTATGCCTGGTTCGCAACCTGCAATTGTTAAACAATAACTTTTATAAACCATATCATAAGGTGGCTTAGAGCCGCCTTATTTATTTTACCTGCATATATTTAGATTAAACCCTGCCCAAATTTCCATTTTCGCAAAGAATGCTCTATGCATGGTCCACTTATTACGAATTTCTCAATTCTTTATTTCTATATTTCCAAATCGATAGAAATCATTTCAGCATAAAAACAATTTACTTACAATTGATTAATTTTAAATGCCTGGTTTCAAAAAAGAAACAGGGAATTATCATACAATAATGGAAAAATCACTTTTTAAAAAATTCATCTTACCTAAGGAATTAAGAAATATTCTCGAAAACAAAGAAGTCATTTTAGCTGAAAGCCGCGAAGATTTAATAGACCTTTCCTTCGGTAGAACGATAGATAATATTTATGAAGTTTCGTATGATACTCCAGGACATGGAAAAATTACAGAGGCTGTTGTAGTACGATGCAAAAACGGGGTATCTGTAAACTATACGGATCCATATTTGCGCAGAAGGGACCCTGACTGTATGGTTATAGCCGATAATAAGCCAACTGATAAGCCAACGTTTAAAGAACGCTACGGTACAGATTTTGATGATCTACGTACAGAATCATTCGACTGGCTTGCCAAACAGGATGAGTTAATTATGGTGCCTTTTATGTCCGGCGGAGACGAAAATGGTTATCCATCATTATTAATTGCCCCATCAAACGCTGGTTTTTTTGCAACCTGCCTGGCAGATCTGCAGGGTTTTATTCCAAGAAGTAAAATTCCGCAAGCGTTTAAGCCGCGTGCAGTTATTTATATAGCACCACCTTTCAGACATACCCATTTCAATGGAAAACAAGTGGTTGTCCATAACCGGCTGGATAAAATGCACGAAATGTTTGCTTATAATCTTTACCCGGGACCAAGTGCTAAAAAAGGAGTGTATGGCGTGTTGTTAAATATTGGCGAAGAAGAAGGATGGACCACTTTGCATGCATCTGCTGTTAAGGTTACTACCCCTTATGAAAACGACTTTGTAATTATGCACGAAGGTGCCAGTGGCGGCGGAAAAAGTGAAATGACTGCTGCCTCTCATCGCGAACTTGATGGAAGATTACTTTTAGGAACTAATATTAAAAGTGATGAAAAGTATTACATTGAAATAAAAGACGAATCTGATCTGCAACCAGTTACTGATGATATGGCTCTGGCCCTGCCAGCGCTGCAGAATGGCAAAAAACTGGTTATTAAAGATGCGGAATATGGCTGGTTCCTGAGAATAAATCATATTACCCAATACGGCACAGATCCTGAAATTGAACGTGCTACTATTCATCCCAAAGAACCCTTATTGTTTTTGAGTATTGACGGCAAGCCGGAAGCTACCTGCCTTATCTGGGAGCATAGCATGGATTCCCCGGGAGTGCCGTGTCCTAACCCACGCGTTATTCTACCGAGAAAACACGTCCAAAACACAATAGACGAACCGGTTGAAGTGGATATCAGAAGTTTTGGAATAAGAACGCCGCCATGTACCAGGGAAAACCCAACATATGGCATTATTGGCATCTTTCATATTTTGCCACCTGCATTAGCCTGGCTTTGGCGATTAGTAGCTCCAAGAGGCCATGCAAATCCGAGTGTAATCAGTACCGGAAAAGGAATGGTTAGCGAAGGTGTTGGCTCGTACTGGCCCTTTGCAACCGGATTAAGAGTCGATCAGGCCAATCTACTGCTCGAACAAATATTGAATACTCCATTAACCCGATATATTCTTATTCCAAATCAAAATATTGGAGCCTACGAGGTTGGATTTAGCGGCCAATGGATAGCCCGTGAATATCTGTCAAGAAGAGGAAATGTAAACTTTAAAAAAGAACCGCTGGTAGCATCACGATGCCCATTATTAGGTTATGCCCCGGAATCGATAAAAATTGATGGACAAATTATTCCTAAGCACTTTTTGCAGGTAGATTTACAAAAAGATAACGGAACAGAAGGATATGATGCTGGTGCACAAATCCTCACCGACTTTTTCAAAAAAGAACTTGAGCGTTATCTGGTTCCTGATCTTCACCCCCTGGGTAGAAAAATAATAGAAACCTGCCTTGCTGATGGAAGCATTGAAAACTACATGGATTTGATACAACCACTTGAAAGTAAAAAAGTTGAAACTCCGCTTATGGAAAATGAATTGCCTGTTCCGGCAGCCGAAGTAAAAACAGTTTAAAAATCATGGTTCGTAAAAACGGGCAGAATGCAGAAATGTATCTGCCCGTTTTTTTGCCTATACCAATTTTATTAAAATAAATTGCTCTGTATAGCTACATATCAAGTTTACTCAAGCTTTATCCTTACTACCCGTTAATCCTTCATTATTTATTAAATAATATATTTTTTATCTTGTGGCTCTAAACCTATAAAACGTTATGTCACAAAATCCGCAACTTGATTTAGCATTCAATTTTGTACAATTTACAGATAAACACATCTTTTTAACCGGCAAAGCCGGCACCGGAAAAACTACATTTCTTCACAGCCTGAAAAAATCATCGCTAAAGAGAATGGCAATTGTTGCCCCAACCGGTGTAGCCGCTATCAATGCAGGCGGTGTAACCATACATTCTTTTTTTCAATTACCCTTTGGCCCTTATATTCCGGGGAATAAAACTCAGCAGCATAAGCGATTCAATAAAGAGAAGATAAATCTGATAAAAGGCTTGGATCTATTGGTTATTGATGAAATAAGCATGGTTCGGGCAGATACGCTGGACAGTATTGATGAAGTACTGAGAAGATTTAAAGAACATACCAAGCCTTTTGGAGGAGTACAATTATTAATGATTGGCGATTTACACCAGTTATCTCCGGTGGTAAAAGATGAGGACTGGCAAATCCTAAAGGATTATTATTCTAATTTATACTTTTTTAACAGTCTGTCGCTAAAAAAGACATCTCATATAAGTATTGAATTAAAGCATATCTACAGGCAATCCGACACATCTTTTATCGGCTTACTAAATCGTGTAAGAGAGAATAGAATTGATGAGGACGTGTTAACACAACTAAATCAGCGGTATATTAAAAACTTCAATCCAGGTGATGATGAAGGATATATAACCTTAACTACCCACAACAATTCGGCGCTGGAAATTAATGAACGAAAACTGGCAGAAATAGAGGACAAAGTTCATAAATTTAAAGCTATCATAGAAGGCGATTTTCCTGAGTATGCTTTCCCTACGGTATTAGAACTTGAGATAAAACTGAATTCGCAGGTAATGTTTGTAAAAAACGACCCATCGCGTGAACGACTTTTTTATAATGGGAAAATAGGTAAAGTAACACGTATTAATAACGGGGTAATTTATGTTAAATGCCCTGATGATGTTTCCGAAATAGCAGTTTCTCCGCTCGATTGGACCAATATAAACTACGAACTGGATGCCGAAACCAAAGAGGTGAAGGAAAAGATCATTGGCCGCTTTATACAGCATCCTTTAAAACTCGCCTGGGCAATAACTATCCATAAAAGTCAGGGACTAACCTTTGAAAAAGCAATAATTGATGCCAATGCTGCATTTGCCCACGGCCAGGTATATGTAGCTTTAAGCAGATGTAAAAGTTTTGAGGGCATGGTTCTTCGTACCCCGATATCTTCAAACAGCGTTAAAACAGACGGCACAGTTGCAACTTACACCAAATATTCGAGCGAAAATGCCCCTGATGAAACCCATTTAAAAGCATCAAAAATCGCATTTCAGCAATCGCTTATTTATGAATTATTTGATTTCGATAGTTTAAAAACCCGGCTCTTTTACTTTAAGAAGGCAGCCGAGGAGAATTATGCTACGGTTTCTGCTTCACTGATTGAAGATTTAAATGTTATAAAAGCATCAGCAGAAAAAGAAGTATACACTGTAGTTGATACGTTTAAAAAACATTTGAACGGTTTACTAAATTCTGAGCATCTACCCGAAGAAAACATAGAATTACAAGAGAGAGTTAAGAAAGCCTGTATTTATTTTGCTGGTAAAATTGAAATAATATTTTCTCTTTCACTGCCAAAGCTTAATATTGATTCTGATAATAAAGCAGTAAGAAGCAGCTTGCAGGAAACGCTGGATAATTTATCGAAAGATGTATATGTTAAGCTTGCCGCAATAAAAGAAGGAACCAAGGGTTTTGACACCATATCGTATCTAAAAACAAAAGTGAATGCAGAAATTGATTATATCTCTGCCGCAGCAGCTAAAAACACAAAAGCAACACCTGTCAGGTTATCATCAAAAGTTCCGCACCCGGAGCTTTATGCGATCATAAAGAACTGGCGGGATAACCTTGCAAGCGACAATAATGTACCGGTGTATATTGTATTGCCTCAAAAGTCGTTACTCGAATTGCTTGAAAAGCTGCCTTCTACCCCGGCAGAACTAGAATCGGTAAAAGGGATTGGAAAGATAAAAGTAAGGCAATACGGCGAAGAAATTCTTGCTATGATTTCTGAGTATTGCACAAAACACGATATTGAAAGAAGTGCAATGATTATTCCTTTAAAAGAAGAAAAAATTAAAGTGGATACAAAAAAGGTATCATTCGATTTATACAAAGAAGGAAAGACAATACAAGAAATTGCTCAGATAAGAAGTTTTAGTCCGGTGACCATAGAAGGTCACCTGGCCCATTACATCACAACCGGAGAGATATCTGTTTTTGATATTATCCCAAAAATCAAAGTAGCCAAAATAATGGCTCATCTTATTAAAAACAGGAGCCTGCCAACCGGAGAAATTAAGACAGGTTTAGGTAATGAGATCTCTTATGGCGAAATTAAAGCTGTAATGAATCATTTGAATTTTGTAAATGCCGAAGAAGTCGAATCTTAAATAAAAACCCACTTCTTATTTACTCTTTTCAATTTAAGATATTTAATTTCTGCAAGTTCCACATCCAGATAAGGAATATAGCAGAATTCTTCATTTGGCTTAACGTACAGCTTAATATTCTCAAGCGCCATTTTTTTCAATTCCTTGTTATCTGTTCCTTTCCTTTTTAAAAGCATGACAATTCATCTTTTGCAATATGACATACTTAACAAAAAGATACTTCCGGCAAGACTGGTTAAAAAGTACCTCTTTATACTATCGTTTATTTACTGACAAAAGATACAATACACATTGTAACATTTCAATGATATGCACCCTGATCACTTCATTTTCCAGACGTTATTATCATTATTATGATCAGGAAATACATGATCTGGATCTGAGGTAATCGATTGAATTTCCTCGGTTGAAGGGTACTGAAAGGTCCAACTGGAATTTCTCTGCCAGATTTCTACCGGCAGGGTTATCCTGGACTTCTTTCCGCTTTTCAATTTAATCTCCAGAATCATAGGAAAAGGCATCTTTTCTAGATTAACCACTGTAATTAATGCGCCATTTTGAGGATTACTTTTCACATATTGAACATCTGAAATACCTTGATCCAGGCGCCAGTTATTGACAAACCAACCGCGCCAGAACCAGGCCAGGTTTTCACCGGATACGTTTTCTATTGTTCTGAAAAAATCATCCGGAGTAGGATGTTTGTAGGCCCAGCGGTCTATATAAGTTTTAAAAGCTTTATCAAACCTTTCGGGCCCTAATATATGTTCCCGCAACATCGAAAGTCCCATTGCAGGCTTATAGTAAGCCAGCACAGCAATATTAGCTTCCTTCATATTATCAGCGCTGGTCATTACAGGCTCTAATTTCTGATTGGTGAGTAAGGAAGCCCATTGATGCATGTCCCGGCGATTTCCTTTATATTCGCCATTATTAAACAAATCGCTGGTCAGATAATTAATAAATGTATTAAATCCCTCATCCATCCAGGCATGTACGCGTTCGTTTGATCCTACAATCATTGGAAACCAGGTATGCCCAAACTCATGATCGGTAACTTCCCATAAGGCAGAACCCTTATCTTTCCAATCGCAAAACACAATACCCGGATATTCCATACCAGCAACATTTCCTGCAACATTGGTTGCAGCCGGATAAGGATAATCCATCCATTTATGAGAATTTAATTCAATGGAAGCTTTTGTGTATTCCGTAGACCTGCTCCAGGCATTATTACCAGAACTTTCTGCGGGATAAGCTGAAATAGCCAAAGATTTTTTATTATCAGAAAGATTGACTCTTGCTGCATCAATAATAAAGGAAGCAGAGGAAGCCCACACAAAGTCGCGCGAATTCTCCATTTTAAATTTCCACGTCAGTTCCGGTTTTCCGGAAGGCCTTGAAGCAGAATTCGTAACTTCCTTTAACGAACGGATCATAACTGTCCGATCACTCTGAGATGCTTCCGCCCAGCGCTTCTGCTGTTCGCCAGTATACACTTCTTTTTGGTTAAGCAATTCGCCCGAAGCAACTACAATATGGTTAGCCGGAACTGTAATATCTACATCAAAATTGCCATATTCCAAATAAAATTCACTCGGGCCGAGGTATGGCAAAACATTCCAGCCCTGAACATCATCATAAACGAACATACGCGGATACCATTGAGCGACTGTAAATATTTTACCGTTTTTCGTCGCCTGAACACCCATTCTGTCCGATCCATAATCAGGAGATATAAACGAAAACTCTATTTTAAACTTCAGCTGGCCGCCTTTTGCTTTTAATTCGGATGGTAAGAATATCTGCATCCTGGTATCGTTGATTTCAAATCTTAAATCCTTTTCTCCGGCAGACAATAAACGCACCGATTTAATTTTAAAGCCGCCATCAAAAACCTGCCCCTTGGAACCATTTCTGCTTCCCGATATTGGAACGATAGCATTGCCCTTTGAATCCTGGGAAAATAAATTCTGATCCAGTTGCATCCATAAAAACTCCAGATCATCCGGACTATTATTGGTGTAGGTAATAATCTCTGAACCCAAAATCTCATTGCTTTTCTCATTAAGCCTGGCTGAGATTTGATAATCTACACGATTTTGCCAGTATAAAGGCCCGGGCTTTCCACTTCCTGTGCGATATTCATTACCATTATTTTTATAAAATGAAGTGCCAAAAGCATCATTATATTGGTATTTACTTTGTAGTTTATTTGCCTGCTGTGCAAACGATGGAGAAATAAAAAAAAACAGTGCAAAGCCTACGCACAACTTCAATCTAAACATATCAAAACCTTAACGGGCAAAAATTACATAAAATTATTACGCTAAAACCCAACGTCATCCTAATTTTACTTACGGTAATATAATGGCCACCTTTTAAAGGTACTTACCGCATTTTTGTTTTACTGCAGTAATTCTTTATAAGCGCTCTCATCAAATCCCTGGAGTAATCCAGTTTCGCTTTCCAGGATTGGCCGTTTAATGACCGAAGTTTTCTCTTTCATTAAATTAAAAGCATCTTCCTTGGTTTTTATACTATTCTGCGTTTCAATATCAAGTTTCTTCCAGGTGGTTCCTCTTTTATTTAAAAGAGCTTCCCAACCTAATTTATCGGACCATTCTTCTAATTTATTATCAGAAATTCCTGATTTCTTAAAATCATGAAACTCATAATCCAGATGATGATCATCCAGCCATTTTAATGCTTTAGCGACTGTATTACAATTTTTTATTCCGTAAACTTTCATTTTAAGAGAGATTTGAGATTCTAGACAATAGAGCTTGCTAATTTATTATTCAATTTTCATTCTTGAACCTTTAGAATGTGCATTAAATTCGGGTGCGTAAAGACATTCAATAGTACTTATGCCGGTTGAATAGTTACCAGGCTGCACCACTCTCAGATTATATTCAAAAACATATTTTCCTTTTGGAAGATAATTAATAAAGAAATTAGTTGCCACATCTTTAGTAACCTGATAGTAGTAAAAACGTTCCTGATATTTATAACCCGATAGAATATCTGAGGGTTCCGTCCCGGAAGGTCGCATATCTTTTAAATGAATATATTCATAATCGCGATCTGCATTTAAATACACAATTACTTTCAGGATATCGCCGGTTTTAGGGAGATGAGAATTATCTACTTCAGTTAACTTTGGCCCGGCATCGGTTTGTTTCTGAATAAAATATTTTCTTTCTAGTTTTAACTGAGTTTCGGCTGATGTTATCTTATCCAGATTTTCTAAATACTGCCAGTGCACTGCTCCCCAGCTTATTGTTTTTGAAGAATTCTTTAGCTCAACGGTTCCTAATGAAGGACTGATTTGCTCACTGGTCCACGAGGTTTTTAAATAACCGGTACCAGCTTCTGATTTCACTTCCGGCTTTAATACAGCCAAACTTTGTCCGCCCAATAAGATCTCAGAATTCACATCCGATTCGATTAGATTTCCGCCCCGTAACAACAAAGAGTAACAAGCAGCAGCGGTTGCTTTTGTAGTTTTCCAGTTGGTGGTTTGTTTGTTTCTCAACAACCAGATTTTCATTTCTTCCACTGATTTAGCATCGCTCCCGGTTTCAGAAAATAGTTCAATTAACAATGCCTGGGTTTCAATTGGCGACTGGTACCAATAATATCCTACCTGGTTTTTGGCCCAATACATTCCCAGCTCTTCAGATTGCTGAGCAGTTTCTTTAAGCGATCGGATAATAGATGTTGCAATTGCAGGCTTATTATTCCGCTGCATAATAAAAGCGCTTATAGCCTGTTGGTATACATTTTTAGACTTCCAGTTTACTGAAACTTTCGGAAGGAAATAATTGAATGCAGCTTTCAGGTTGGCATTTATCGTTGCATCCGGAAAATAACTCCGTACATACAACGCATGGAGCGTTATAGATGAAATGTCTTCAGGTTTAGTTGTATGCTTCTTTTCGTAAATCAAGGCATCTTTATAATCTTCCACAAGCTGGTTATCCACATAACTTAAGGCTTTGCTGCTGATATTTTTAAATGCCTGGTCGGTTTTAATATCTGCAAGCTTAGTTAACTGTCCCATTCCGGCAAGGATATGCTGACTTATATATCTGTCTGAATAATTGGAGCCTGTAAACCATGGAAAGCCACCATCCGAACGTTGCATTTTAGCAAGCTTTTCCATATTCAGCGTCAGTTCATTACTCATCTTATTTAAATCGAACAATAAGGCAATGCGATTTTTTTGTTCTGTTTCAGTTTCAGCATTGCGCAACCATGGCGTTTCTTCCAGTAACACGGATTTGAGTTCCTGGTTCTTTTCCAGGTTGGATGTTAAAGCCTCACTATTGGTATTTTTCCAGTTATCAAATACCGCTTTAATTTTCGGCAGGCGCTGAACAATCGTTCCGGCCAGGGTATTGGCAAAATAGCGACTAAAAATCTGCTCAGAACATTCGTATGGATATTCCATTAAATACGGCAAAGCTTGTACAGCATACCAAACCGGATTTTGAGTATATTCTAAAGTCAGGGTTTTATTTTGAAGCGTAGTACTCGAATTGTTAACCAGCTTTTTTAACGTGAATGTTTTACTTTGTCCTGCACGAACCATCATCGGCATCGACTCGGTAACCAGCATGGAATTGGGCAATACAGGAATCGTATTTTCTTCCCCATCGCTAAAATCTCCGCCATCGGCAGTTAAACGATACGTTATAGCGTCCAGGCCTTTGGGAATAATGAGTTTATAGGAAACAGCCTTATTGCTGGATTTCTCTACGTCGAAAACCTGACTGGCTTGCGCCGGATTAGCCAGTAAAGCAACCGGCTGCATGGTTAAAGCATTAAACAATTGAATTGCAGCTGTCCCTTTTATAGTTTTATCGGTAAGATTTGCAATTCTGGCCGAAACGGAAATCGTGTCTCCTTCGCGGAAGAAGCGTGGCATATTAGCAGAAATCATGAGCGATTTTTGCGTAACAATTTCTTTTTCAATATATCCGGTTTGCAATTCTTTGGTATGGGCAAATCCCTTAAAACGCCAGCGGGTTAATGCTTCAGGAATAGTAAAGTCTATTAAAATTTCTCCTTTAGCGTTTGTGCGTAATTGGGGATAAAAGAAAGCTGTTTCATTGAAATTTTTGCGGATGGTAATTTCTTTGGGTTTGTCTATTGAAGCACCTTCAACACTTGCCATATCATATACACCATTATCTTCTGTTAAGGAACTTGCACCGCGTATCCTGATTTCCATACCACCCGCTGGATCTCCCGAAGTCATCATTCTCTGCAAAGCCTGAGCAGAAACCGTTGAAACAGCCCCAGTAAGTTCCGATTTCTTTTGAGTGCCGTAACCAACTACTACCACTTCATTCAGACTACTGCTGGTCTCCTTTAATTTAAGTTTAATTGATTCTCCCTCTTTTGCGTTTACTTCAGCAGTTTCAAATCCCAGATAAGTAAAAACTAATACCGCTTTTTCCGGAACTTTAATTTTAAAATATCCCTTAGAGTTTGTAGTAATAGAAATCTGGCTTCCCTTGATACTTACCACTACTCCAGGCAGCATTCTATTGCTGCCATCGCTGACAGTCCCGCTTATATCGAAGCCTTTCTTAATTAAAGCAGCATTTTTTAAATATTTCGCTTCAAGCTTTTTATCGCTTTCAGCAATTCTTTCTTTGTCTTTTAAGCGACTTAAATATTGTTGATATGCATAATTATAACCTCCGTAATAGTTATAACCCATAAAGTCGAGCATCTCATATTGACGCGAAACGGTGGGGAAATTATTATCAGGATATTCGAAAGGAAGGCTGTTAATGCGTTTTATAAAACCATTCTGGTTCCAGGTAAAATACCCCGGACTATAATTATCAAAACCATCTAATCTGTATTGCCAGTTTTGAGCAGCAGAAACATCATCTAAAGATGCATCATACAGTGCAGCAATCATCTCCGCAGCCTGCTTATCTTTACTTTGAATTTGCAATTTCCATTGCTCTTTTTCTCCGGGCTGCAATTTATCCCTGAACGTTAAAAACCGAATATCCAAATCATCAGGATACTGCCTTAGCGTTATTCGCTGATAACTGCTAAGCAATCTATTCTGAAAAACAGTAAGAAACTGCACAGAAAACTGATTACTGTTCAATTCTACCGGAACTTTAATTAATTCCTGCTTTTCCCCAATGCTTAGCCATTTTGATGAACGCAATTCCGCGCCTTCATAAGTTTCCATAAGTATTTTACTACCCTCGCCTAGCCCCATTAAAAATTCCGCACTCTCACCCGGAACAACACTGGTTTTTACCGGTAATATCCAATTCTCAATTTTACCAGGCGCATTAGCCGGTCCGGCAATTAAATAAGTATATAAATTTAATGATGCGGTATCTCCTTTACTATTTACAGCAGAAACTTCTACTTTATAGCTGCCGCTTGCCTGCTTTTTCATGAACGACAAATCCAGAAAATCCGTTTTATCTGCTGATATCTTCAATTTTCGTTCTGCTACAAGCTTATTTTTCTGCCAGGTACTTTCATTATTTTCATCCTGATATTCGTAATAAGGGAATAGCTTATTAAACTCTTCTTTTGTTAGAAAAGGCATATCGGGTCGATCCCAAAGGCGCTTTATAACTATTTTATCCGGAGATTTTAAAGAATAAATCTTTACCTGAATGGATCCGTCCAACTTTTGATTATTCAAATTGCTCAGATTAACCGGAATTTGAAGAGAGCGTATCTCAGTTGTATTCGGCGATTTATTACCTGATTTTGTTGTAATTATTACAGCTCCGTTAGCAGCACGCGCACCATAAATAGCCGTCGCCGCCGCATCTTTTAATACATCCATTCTTACAATATCAAAAGGAGAAAGCGATTTAATATCGTCCGAGGGTACACCATCAATAACGTACAAAGGAGTATTTCCCGATTTAACCAAGCCAGGGTTTCCTATTATAATCCTGTCATCGCTGGCCAGCAATTTTTGAGGCAAAGAGAAATTAATGATATACGCCTTATCGCCAACGGCTACGCTGGTTGAAGACGACCGTGTTTCACCGCTTGCATCTGTAACATCAACTGTTAATAAATAACTGTAAACCAATTCATTTTGAGATACCAAATCTTCCGGTACAGCTTTAAACGTAATATTGAAGTTTCCTGCATTATCCGTTAGCGTGGTATCAGAGATAATTTCGGTTTGAGTATTAAAATATCCATACCGGAAATTCTGGTAATCGGTTCTTCGCCTGGTAATTTTATACGCTACACTTGCCTGGGATATTCCATATCCTGAAAAAGCCATGACTCTTCCTTTCAGAGGAATAGAATCATTCAATCGGTAACTTTCTTTTACCGCGTCCAGTTCAACCTGGAAAGTCGGGCGCTTATATTCTTCAACCTGCACCTGTATACTTCCATCATCGGTTTCAATGGTAAATCTTCCGTTTAAAGTATTTTGTGGAATAATAAATGATCCGGCAATCGTCCCGAATTCATTCGTTTTCAGTTTCAAGGTGCTTATTTCCTTTCGGTTTGCATCTTTAAACGCCACCTCAGTCAGTTCATCGATTACAATTTCCGATTTCCTTTTAGACTGAATAATCTGTATTCCCTTAAAATAAATGGTTTGTCCCGGGCGATAAATCTGACGATCTGTAAAAAGAATGGTTCTGTCAGTTTCATCATCATTAGAATTTGAAAGCAGAGTGCCATACAAATAAAGTACATCGTCATGAAACCTATCGCCTGAAAGAGAAAGGCTAACATATGTTTGTTTGCCGTTCCTGTTAATACCAGCAAGTGTAAATTTACCATTGCCATCACTAAGCCCGGTTCCCAGAACAATATCTTTTCTGATATTTGAAGAATATTGAATCTCTTTTAAAGTAACCGAAACATTTCCGAGAGGAGCGCCGGTTTCACGGTTCAGTGTGCGAATTTCAAATTCTCCCGAAGGTGTAATTCTGGAAGAATATGCTAAATTACTCACTTTAAAGCTAAGCATATTCATCAGCGATTTAACATCGTTTTCCGCGTCTTTATTTAACAACAAATAATCTCCGGGTTCTAAAGCATCCAGCTTAAACTCCGTCGAATGTTTTCTGAAGTCGCCCGGATTAATTACAGGTATTGTTTCCTTTCTTAGTACATTCTGGTTATTCAGGTAATTCAACAGGGCATCTGTTGGTTGAATAGTTCCATCTCTCCAGCGGGTTCCCCGTTCATCCAGCTTATGAACTTCCTCTAATTGTTTATCAGAAAGCTTATAAAGCTTATATTCTACACGGTTCAGATTTCTGTAATTTAATAATGCCAGGATGGGCTTTGCAGGAATATTTACGTTTTCCAGGCTAACCGAAATTTCTTTTTGCGTTATTGTGCTGATTAAAGCAGCTGCATTCTTGCTGCCTAAGCTATTTTGGAAATCAGCTAAGGCTTTATCCAGATAATATTTTGCAAGTGTAAGACTATCCTTTTGCTGGTAAAATTGCCCGATGCTTACCAGAGCATCAGCACTAATTGCATTGGTAAACGATTGAATAAACTGTTTTAAACTTCGGAGGTATAAAGAATCCTTATCAGGATGAACCGATTTTCTATAAATAAAGTTCAAACGCTTTAAATTGATATCGGCCAGAGCTTCGCTTTCTGTGTTTTTTAAATGAAAACGCGTTATTTCCTGAAGTAGTTTTATTCCTTTATAACTAATAGATGAGGTATCTGTAGTTGTTATTGCTGTATTTGCAAAATCCTGATTACTATCAAACAAACTGGCACTGGTTAAACTGAAAGGCATTTTAGGCTTTAGCAGATCTGATTCCTCATTGAGAAAAAAATCGAGCGCCCTGTGTGCAAGTAAATCATATAAGGTTGGCCGCAAATTCCTGGTGGTAGAATCGCCAACTAAAATACCATCTAAAATATTTACCGGAGTTTGTTGTTCTTTTTCCGGATTACTTAAGGATAACTTATATAATGCAGAAACCTCATTAATCAAAGTTTTTAAATCCCAGCGTGTAAAATCTGAATCAGATTTTTCCAATACCGAACGTCTGCTGAACTGGTACCGGTTTTGCTGGTAATATTTCCAGTAAATCTCTGCAAGTAAGGATTGCAGAACTGGTTTAACCGGATATTCTGCTTTAGTGATATCGGCTTTAAGACGAGTTATAATTGCTTCCAGCGCATTTTCTTCCAAATATGATTGAAAAGTCATGCGATAGATTACCGCTTTTACCTGTTGGGGAACATTATTGTTCTTTCTGGATAAATTATCCAGCTTTTCTATTTCAGCCAAAGCAGACTTTGGCAATCCCAGGCTTGCTAAAGAATCTATATTATCAATTATTCCCTGGTATTGGTTTTTGGTTTGCGCAATACCGCTATATGTTAATACATTACATAATATAATTATAGCAACTACTTTAAAGAAGAATTTACTCATAGATTATACAGATTTAATGTAAGATAAAAAATCCATAGTAATTCCATAACAATCTATTAAAGACCGATAAAAAAGCACCTGGAATAAAGATGCTTACTTATTAAACCTGGTCATAGTTAATTCCGCACCTGCCGTAACAAAACTTTCTATCATTTCCACCGAACGATCGATTAGCGCCGGCAATGCAGGTATTTCATCCTCATCAAAGCCACTTAAAACATAGTCAACTTGCCGGCCTTTGGGATAATTATCGCCTATGCCGAAACGTAAGCGGGGATAGTTTTGTCCGCCTATAGCTGCTTCAATACTTTTTAAACCATTATGCCCGGCATTGCTGCCTTTGGGTTTAATCTTAACAGACTCAAACGGAATTGCCAAATCATCTACAATAACCAGCACGTTTTCGATTGGGATTCTCAACTCCTGCATCCAATAATTCAGAGCCTTCCCGCTTAAATTCATAAACGTAGTAGGTTTGATTATATGGATGCTCCTGCCTTTAAAACTAAATTCGGTATAATACGCTAAGCGCATATTGGAAAAGCTTACCGATGCTTTTTTTGCCAGGGCATCAGCTATCATAAACCCAATATTATGACGGGTATCTGCGTATTCAGAACCAATATTTCCTAAACCGACGATGAGGTATTTCATTTTAAGTTAATGGGGGAAAGGATAAAAGATAGGGGATGAAAGATGAAGGACAGGAATAAAGAACGATATGACACATCTACACTCATCATTTAACTATTCGATAGTTTTCGATTTGCTTCTGTATAAGCTTGAATAACCTCTATTAAGGGATTGGATCCAGGAGTATTTATTAATAAGCAATCGTGTCCAATAATTAGTTGAGTTTCCAATTCAAACGCAGAATCTAAACTAATTTTCAAAAAGTGCGAAGATCCCTTTTGAGAATTCCTTGCTGTTCTTTCAGCAATATTGGAAGAGATAGATACTGCTGACCAGTATAGCTGGCTCGACAAACCAAATTTATGTTCATTTGGAAAGGTTTGAGTAAGAACATAAACCTGCCTTGCAAGCTTTACACTATCAACCCATATTTTTAATTGCCTAAAATTATGCTTTAACATGCTGTCTTTTTTCGCCCTTCCTCCTTCACTCCTTTCTACTTCATCCTCTGTCCTTCTTCCTTCCTCCCTCTCCCAAAAAACCAAATATAAAAAAAGGCAGTACATAAAGCACTGCCCTTCCTTTAGAATAATTCTCGCGATTATTTTTTACCGCTTGCAGCTTCTTGCTCTGCTTGTCTTAAAGCACGAGAAGTAGTAACAGATACAATTGTATCTTCTGCAGTATTGGTAACTTCAAAACCCTGGAAATTTAAATCGCGTACACGTACAGATTTACCAACTTCTAAGGGTTCAATGCTAACTTCAACATATTGAGGCATATCTTTAGGTAAAGCCTTAACACGTAGTTTACGTAATTTCTGAACAAGCTTACCACCCATTTTAACACCTGGAGAGGTTCCGGTTAATTTAACCGGGATTTGCATAACAAGAGGTTTAGCCTGATCCAGTTGAAAGAAATCAACATGTATAACTTCTTCAGTCAGTGGATGAAATTGTGCATCCTGAAGAATTGCCTGAACTTTTTGTCCGGCAATATCTAAATCAACATAATTAACATCGGCAGAATAGATTAAGTCTCTTAAAGAGGTTTTCTCTACTGCAAAATGTAATTGTTGTTTTCCGCCATACAAAACTGCCGGTACTTTTCCTTCGTAACGCAGCTCTTTAGCATCGCGTTTCCCTACGTTCTCTCTCGGAGAACCGCTAATAGCGATAGAGTTCATGATAATTATATATAAAGTTAAAATTAAAAAAAATTAAAATCCTTAAGGCTTATCCCATTCCTACAACCTACAACTCACAACCTTCAACCCACACAACCCTAATCCACTCTAAATAAATCCGAAATAGATCCGTGTTCATTCACATTGGTTATTGCTTTTGCAAATAAATCCGCTGTTGAAAGTACCCGTATTTTATTCGAAGGTTGCTTTAATGGAATAGTATCTGTAACTATTAACTCTGTTAAAACAGATTTTTCGATGGTTTCGTACGCCTTACCAGATAAAACCGGATGCGTACACACCGCTCTGACGCTATTTGCACCATTCTCCATAATTAATCCGGCAGCTTTAGATAATGTTCCTGCTGTATCACAGATATCATCAATTAAAACTACATCGCGACCGGTTACATCACCAATAATAGACATCGATTCTATTTCATTGGCACGCTTACGGCGCTTATCGCAAATAATAACCTCTGCATTAAAATACTTTGCAAATGTACGGGCCCTGTATGAACCACCCATATCCGGCGATGCAATAGTAATATTTGGAAGGTTTAAGCTTTTAATATAAGGAACGAAAATTACAGATGCATCCAGGTGATCAACAGGAATATCAAAAAATCCCTGTATCTGGGCTGCGTGCAAATCCATCGTCATAATTCTATGGGCACCTGCGGCAACAATCAGATTTGCAAATAATTTGGCACCAATAGCAACGCGCGGCTTATCCTTTCTATCTTGTCTGGCCATACCAAAATAAGGAACAACTACCGTGATATAATGAGCAGAAGCACGTTTTGCAGCATCAGTAAGCAGCAGTAATTCAATAAGATTATCGTAAGGCTGACAGGTAGACTGAATCAGAAAAACATCACAGCCACGAACGGTTTCATCAAAAGAGGGCTGAATTTCGCCATCACTAAATCGTGCTAAGGTTAAATCACCTAAATCTTTTCCATACGATTTAGCTATTTTATCAGCAAGTTCAGTAGTTCCCGACCCGGCAAATAACTTAACTGGATTAAACTGAAGTGGCATAATTAATTTCGGATTTGCAAATTTAGAAGTAAACTCGTTTCAGATATAAAAAAGCATGTTAGGTGCTATCCGAAATTCGGAATTTTAATGTTGCCCGACCAGGATTCGAACCTAGACAAACGGTACCAAAAACCGTTGTACTACCTTTATACTATCGGGCAATCTCCAAACCAAAAGCGTCCTTTTGAATCGGTGTGCAAATATAGAGCGATAAAATCACATGTCCAAAACTATTTTGTTTTTTTATTTCAGGCACTATTTCCAAATCTTAAAAAGTGTTAAACCTCAATAATGCGGTTGGTATTTAAATACTATTCACTATTTTCGGCTTCAATATCGCAAACACGATATTCCACGAATATGCAATACACAAAAACCAATAACCTTTTAGGTTGGCTCTGCTTCATAATAGCAGCAATTACGTACACATTAACATTAGAACCTACAGCCAGCTTCTGGGACTGTGGCGAATTTATAGCTTCGGCATATAAACTACAGGTTGTTCACCAACCCGGCGCTCCTTTATTTATCATGATTGGGAAAGTATTTTCTTTAATTGCCAATGATAAAACCCAGGTCGCTTTCTGGATGAATATGAGCTCTGCTTTAGCCAGTGCAGCCACGATATTATTCTTATTCTGGACCATCACGGCCCTGACACGCAAAATCCTGACACAAAAAGGTCAGGAAATTTCAAAAACAGACCTTATTGTTATAATGGGCTCCGGCCTCGTGGGTGCCCTGGCCTATACTTTTTCAGACACATTTTGGTTCTCTGCAGTAGAATCTGAAGTATATGCACTATCCTCTTTATGTACGGCTATTGTTTTTTGGGGAATTTTAAAATGGGAGCATCATGCTGATGAAACCGGCGCAGACAAATGGCTGGTTTTCATCGCCTATATTATGGGACTATCCATTGGTGTCCATCTATTGAACCTTCTTGCAATTCCCGCAATCGCCCTGGTTTATTATTTTAAGCGAACAAAAACTCCAACTTCAAAAGGTACACTTATTGCATTACTTGTTGGTATTATCGTTTTAGCCGTTATTCAATACGGTATAATACAATACCTTGTTAAATTCGCTGCCTTTTTCGATCTGTTTTTTGTAAACAGCCTGGGCATGGGCTTTGGCTCGGGAGTTTTAGTATTTGCCATATTAATAATAGGAGGATTAACCTATGGCATCTTTTACTCTATCCGTAAAGGAAAGTCAATATTAAACCTGGCACTTATATGCACTGCTTTTATCCTGCTCGGATACAGTTCTTATGCAATGATAGTAATCAGAGCTAAGGCTAATCCAACATTAAATAACAGCGACCCGGATAACGTTTTTGCTCTTTTAAGCTATTTAAACCGCGAGCAATACGGAGACAGGCCTCTATTATATGGCCAATATTTCGATTCTCAGCGCATTGATTATAAAGAAAACGGGAACATCTATCGTAAAGGCGACAATAAATATGAAGTAGCAGGCAAGAAATACGACTATATATATGACAGAAATACGTTTTTGCCAAGAATGTATAGCGACGACCCGCAGCATGTAAGTTTTTACCGCGAATGGATGAAGCTTGGCGAAAGTGAATCTCCGTCTTTTGTTCAGAATCTGGGATTCCTGTTCAGCTACCAAACAGGTTTTATGTATGCACGGTATTTCTTATGGAACTTTGCAGGAAGACAGAACGATGACCAGGGACACGGAAATAATACCAGCGGAAACTGGATAAGCGGAATTAAGCCATTAGATGCCTTACACCTGGGTTCACAAGATAACCTGCCTCCAAGCATTAAAGAAAACAATGCCAACAATCAGTTTTATTTTCTTCCCTTAATTTTAGGATTAATTGGTGCATGGTGGCACTTTAAGCGAAATCAAAAAGATGCAGGCGTAGTTGGATTACTGTTCTTCTTTACAGGAATGGCCATTGTATTGTATCTCAATCAGAACCCGCTTCAACCCCGCGAGCGGGATTATGCATACGCCGGTTCCTTTTATGCGTTTACCATTTGGATTGGACTGGGCGTTGCCGCTATTGCTGATCTGCTCAGGCGAAAGATTTCTCCATCTGCAGCAGGAATAGCAGCCACTGTAATCGGTTTGCTTGCAGCCCCGGTACTCATGGCAAAAGAAGGATGGAACGACCACAACCGTTCTGAGAAAACAACGGCACGCGATTTCGCCATAGATTATTTAGAATCATGCGCCCCTAATGCAATTTTATTTACTTACGGTGATAACGATACTTATCCATTGTGGTATGTACAGGAAGTGGAAGGCGTAAGGCCGGACATACGTATTGTAAACCTGAGCTTACTGGGTACAGACTGGTACATCCGCCAGATGAAAGAAAAAGTGAACCAGGCCGATGCACTGCCTATTACTATGCCCAACAATAAATTTGTACAGGGAGTTAGAGATGTAATACGTTTCTACGATTATAAAATCGATGGCCCTGTAGAGCTTAAAACACTTTTTGAGGTATTAACTTCTGATGAAGAAGGGGATAAAATGCCTATGCAGGATGGAAGTAAAGAAAATATACTCCCTACAAAAAATCTTAAAATAACAGTCAATCCGGATAATATTATAGCTACCAAAACGGTGGACGAAAACAACCGTGCAAATATTCTTCCCAGCCTGGAATGGACCTATAACAAAAATTACGTAAGCAAGGCCGAACTGGCAATGTTTGACATTCTTGCTCATAATGACTGGAAGAGGCCTATTTATTTTGCAGTTACTGTTCCTTCAGATAACTATATCGGGCTGCAGAAATATTTATACAATGAAGGGTTTGCTTATAGATTATTGCCATTAAAACCTGCTGATACGGCTACTACGGCAGATACCGGCCGCGGAGAGGATTTAATTCAGACAGATATCATGTATAACAACATGATGACTAAATTTAAATGGGGAAACATGAAAGATGCGTCCTATTTAGACCCGGAATCTACAAGGATGATTGCTATCATTATAAAAAGCTTTAACCAACTGGCAGAAAACCTGATAAAGGAAGGAAAAATTGAAGAGGCCAGAAAGGTGATGATAAAATCACAGGAAGTTATTCCGGAAAAGAATTACCTTTTCTATTTTATCCTCCATAAATATTACTCTGCCGACTTGCTGTACCAGGTAAACGAGCCTAAGCTGGCAAATAAGTTAGTTGAAAGCACTGCCGGTTATATCGTAGCAGAACTTAATTACTTAACAGAGCTATACAGAGGGCAAGGACAATCTTCTAATGATATGCAACTGGGCGCTTCTGTTTTAAATGAGCTGATTAAAGTTACAGAAAAACATAAGCAAACCGCTTTAAACACCAAGCTTAAAAATGAGTTTAAAGCTTTGGAGACAAAACTGATGGGAGTCCAGTAATTGCGAAGAAAACGCAAACTCCATCCATAAAAAAAGAGGCAAATTCGCCTCTTTTTTTATTATATCTGATTCAATTAATTCCTTTTCCTGTTACTCGAGCACCACACCCATAGAGCAGAATTTCTCTATACGCTCATTTATAACCTGATCAATGTCTTTACTTTTCAGTATAGCTAAATCTTCTAATATTTTTGACTTAACAGTTTCTGCCATTTTTTGCGGATCATGATGCGCGCCTCCCAGGGGTTCCGGAATGATTCCATCAACCAGGCCGTTAGCAAACATATCTCCTGCAGTAAGTTTTAACACTTCAGCAGCTTTTTCTTTAAACTCCCAGCTGCGCCATAAAATAGAGGAGCAGGATTCCGGCGATATAACCGAATACCACGTGTGCTCCAGCATATACACTTTATCGCCAATGCCAATACCCAAAGCACCGCCCGAAGCACCCTCGCCAACAACGAAGCAAAGAACAGGAACCTTTAACACCGACATTTCCAGCAGATTTCGTGCAATCGCTTCTCCCTGTCCGCGCTCTTCAGCCTCCAATCCGGGAAAAGCACCCGGGGTATCAATAAAAGAAATTACGGGCTTATTAAACTTTTCCGCCAGGCGCATTAAACGCAATGCTTTGCGGTATCCTTCCGGATTGGCCATACCAAAATTGCGATACTGCCGGAGTTTGGTATTGGTTCCTTTCTGATGCCCGATAACCATAACGGTTTGCCCGTTAATGGTAGCAAAGCCGCCAACAATAGCTTTATCGTCCTTTACGGTACGGTCACCATGCATTTCTATAAAATCATCACAGATCATTTCGATATACTGCAATGTGTACGGGCGTTCAGGATGCCTGGATATCTGCACATTTTGCCATCCGTTAAGATTGGTATAAATGCGCTGTTTAGTGGCTTCCAGGTTGCTTTCCAGCTCTGAAAGCGTTCCAGACATATCTACTTTAGTTTTTTCAGCTACCTGTTTTACCTTCTCTATTTGCTGCTGCAGGTCGGCAATAGGCTTTTCAAAATCAAAAGATGTATTCATTCACAAATCTATAAGACAAGTGGGCTAAGTTAGGGATTTAGCTGGCAAAAGGGAAAAGCTATTTTTATTATTAAATCGCAGCAGGTATTCCGTAAAATTTGACATAATGAATTCATTTTATATCTTGCAGCAAATAAACGTAATTATGACACTTATAAACCAGCCTATTTACAAGCGCCTTTATAGCCTCGCAATCATTCTGCTGACAGGAATCTTTACTGCATCAGGAACAACAAGAGACACGATTATTAAATCTTCGGGAAACCCTGTATTTTCTCATAAATATACTGCCGACCCTGCGGCTCTGGTTTATAAAGACAGGGTTTACTTATACACCGGAAATGATGTTCCCCCGCCAAAAAGAGAAGGTTATGTTATGCACGACTGGCTGGTTTTTTCTTCGGAAGATATGGTAACATGGACAGAACATGCGGTTCCATTACGTGCAAAAGACTTTTCATGGGCAAAAGACGACGCCTGGGCATCACAGGTTATAGAACGAAACGGGAAGTTTTATTTTTATGCTACTGTATCGCATAATACCATTCATGGAAAAGCAATAGGCGTTGCCGTATCTGATAGCCCGACAGGCCCCTTTAAAGATGCACGGGGTACTGCGCTCATTACAAACGATATGACCACAAAAGCTAAAATCAGCTGGGATGATATTGATCCTACGGTTTTTATTGATGACGATGGACAGGCTCATCTTTTCTGGGGAAATACCACCTTACATTATGTTAAGCTTAAAGAAAATATGACCGAAATGGACGGAGATTTTAAAGAAATATCGCTGCCTTTTTTCACTGAAGCTCCCTGGATACATAAACGCAAAGGCTGGTATTACCTTTCTTATGCCTATCAGTTTCCTGAGAAAATAGCTTACGCGATGAGCAGAAGCATTAATGGCCCCTGGGAATATAAAGGAATTTTAAATGAAGTGGCCGGCAATTCGAATACCAACCATCAGGCGATTATAGATTTTAAAGGTAAAAGCTATTTTATTTATCATAACGGAAGCATACCTACCGAAGGCGGCAGTTTCAGGCGTTCAGTATGTATTGACTATCTGCAGTATAACCGGGATGGCACCATGAAACGTGTAGTGATGACCACTGAAGGCGTTAAACCGGCTAAGTAAAAAAGCCTGCCTTAAAAGTTTAAACCTCACGTCACCCTGAAAAGGGTGATTTTTTACAACCACTGAAAGAGAAATGACATGCTAAATCAAGCAGGCATTAAAAAATCTCTTTAGCATTTCGTCGATAGGGCCATGCTGACCTTGTTTTCAGCATCCCATTAGCCTTTCTCTTGAGAGATTCTGAAATGAATTCAGGAGGACGTATGCTTTATAGCCGCTTGCCATAGGTACTTGCTTTAACATCTCGTCTGTAGAGTCATGCTGAACTCGTTTCAGCATCCTATACTAACCTTTCTCTTGCAAGATTCTGAAACGAGTTCAGGATGACCTGCGCGCTTTATAATGACTTGTCATAGGTAAATGTTTCAGCACCTCGCACCAGCATTTCTTGCTGTATGCTGATACTTACCTAATGACAAACTTTTGGCAAGTTACCTAAACTTTTGAGGCAGCCTTATGCATCCGGACGCTTAGCTTTTTTAAGGTGTTTCAGAATTTTTGCTTCCATGTGAAAGATAATTTCTTCAGCAATATTCGTAACGTGATCTCCTACCCTTTCGAGTTTTCTGATAATCGTTAACAGATACAAAGCCTGGTGAACGTTAGGAGACTCGCCTTTCAAATATTCGGCAATTATATCGGTTGCTTCTTTATTTATATCGTCTAAAATATTATCCTGGTTAAAAATACTACGGGCAAGCCTGGTATCTCCATTTGCATAAGCCAGAGATATAGATTGAAGCATTGAGTTTACTGTATCGGCCATTTTAGAGAATTGCGACACTTTTAAAAGTTTTTTATCAAATGGCTCGCCGGTCATGATAAGATACTGGGCAATGCCCTCGGCACTATCGCCAATTCTTTCCAGATTGCTGTTTATCTTAAGCGTAGCGAAAACAAAACGCATGTCGGTTGCAAAGGGATTAAGCAGGGCAAGGATATTTTCGCAATCCTTATCAATAGAAAGCTCATAAGCATTAACACGCTTTTCGTTAAAAATCACTTCCCGGGCCAGATCAGTATCACCTTCAATAAGGGCCGTAAGGCTTTTTCCGATTTGATAGGTAACCAAATCCGCCATTTCGGACATTTCGCGTTTTAATTTTTGTAACTCTTCTTCTAAATGGGTCATGATATAAGCTGTTTATCCAAATCTTCCTGTAATATAATTATGGGTTTGCTCTTTTTTAGGATTAGTGAAGATTGTTGTTGTCGCATTATATTCAATCAATTCTCCTAAATAAAAGAAGGCTGTTTTATCGCTTATTCTGGCAGCCTGCTGCATATTATGAGTAACAATAACTATAGTATATTTGCTTTTCAGTTCGTAAATAAGCTCTTCAACCTTAGCTGTGGAGATGGGATCGAGTGCAGACGCCGGCTCATCCATTAAAATAACCGATGGTTCTACAGCCATGGTTCTGGCTATACATAAACGCTGCTGCTGCCCGCCGGAAAGAGATAAAGCCGATTTCTTTAAATCATCTTTCACCTCATCCCACAAAGCCGCTTGTTTTAAAGAGCGCTCAACCGTTTCGTCAAGAATGGCTTTATCCTTAATCCCTTTTATTCTTAATCCAAATGCAACATTCTCATAAATACTCTTCGGGAAAGGATTAGGCTTTTGAAAAACCATCCCAATCTTTTTCCGGTGCTCGTCGACGTTTATTTTACTTTTATAAATATTTCGTCCGTCAATAAGAATATCTCCGGTAATCTTCACATTATCTATTAAATCATTCATCCGGTTAAAACACCGCAAAAACGTCGATTTCCCGCATCCGGAAGGACCAATAAAAGCGGTTACCGTATTGGCTTCAATACCAATGCTGATATCTTTCAGGGCGTGCTTCTCACCATAGAATAGATTTATATTTCTTGCTTCAAGCTTATGCATCTTTGATTTTAAAACCTGGTTTTTTTATTGTATCGATTTCTTAAAACTACTGCAATTCCATTCATTATAAAAGTAAATAAGAGCAAAATGATAATGGCTGAAGCTGCATTGGTAACAAATCCGGCTTGCGGACGCGTTACCCAATTAAATATTTGAATAGTGAGAACGGTAAACTCATCCATTGCATTAGACGGTGCAAAGGGAACATATACCAAAGCGCCTATTACGATTAAGGGTGCTGTTTCGCCAACGGCTCTTGAGATAGCGAGTATCAATCCTGTTAATATCCCGCCAAATGATGATGGCAGCACAATGGAATAAATAGTTTGCCATTTAGTTGCACCAAGGCCATATGCGGCTTCCCGGATAGATTTAGGAACTGCTTTAATGGCTTCGCGGGTAGAAACAATAATCAGCGGAAGCACCAATAATGATAAGGTTAAACTTCCGGTAAGAATGCTGTTGCCAAGGCCAAGTAAGCGGCCAAAAAGCTCGAGGCCCAGAATGCCGTAAATAATGGAAGGAACGCCGGCAAGGTTGGCAATATTAATTTCTATGAAATTGGCAAAACGATTTTTCTTTCCATACTCTTCTAAATAGATTCCGGCGGCTATACCAATTGGGAAAGCAATTAAGATAGTGAGCACCAATATCCAGATCATCCCCAACAGGGCGGTATAAATACCGGCGTTAGCAGGACGGCGGGATGGCAGATTGGTAATAAAATCAAGACTTAGTCTTGAAAAGCCTTTTGAGCAGACATCGTACAACAGCACAGCCAATACCAGCAAGCCAAAGAATGTACAAGCGATGGCAAAAATCTTAAATGCCGTATCTTTTAATTTATTAACCTGCGAATTATTCATACTTCTGCTGGAACTTTCGTTTAATCCAGAAACTCACGTTATTTAAAAGAAAGGTAAACACAAACAGTGTCATCCCAGCCGAAAAAATTGTACTGTATTCGATGGAGTTCCGGGGTACATCGCCCATACTAACCTGCACAATGTACGTTGTTATTGTTTCGAGAGAATTAAGCGGATTTAAGGTAAGCTTGGGTTGCTGACCAGCAGCGATGGCCACAATCATAGTTTCGCCAATTGCCCGTGATATAGCCAGGATAACAGATACGATGATACCCGATGATGCTGCTGGAACCATTACCCTAAAAGCCGTTTGCAAACGGGTTGAACCCATGCCGTAAGCGGCTTCGCGCAGAGACTTAGGTACTGCCCTTAAGGCGTCTTCGCTTAAGGATGAGATGTAAGGAATAATCATTACCCCCATAACCAAACCCGCAGAAAGTGCGTTAAAACCAGATAAGCCGGGAATAAACTTCTGCAATAGCGGAGTTACAAACGTTAACGCAAAGAAACCATATACCACTGTTGGAATAGCGGCTAATATTTCTAATAATGGTTTAACAACTGCTGTAAATTTTTGATTGGCGTATTCGTTAAGGTAAATTGCAATAGTTAAACCCAGCGGTAGTGCTACCAGAATTGCTATAACGGTAACTAAAAACGTACCGGAAACCAATGGAAGGATTCCAAATTTTTTATTAGCAAAAAGCGGTGTCCATTCTGTTTCGGTAAAAAACTCGATAAAAGAAACCTGCCCAAAAAATTTAATAGTTTCTGATGCCAGAACAAATATAATTCCAAGTGTAATTAATACTGTAAGGAAACTGCAAAGAAAAAGGAAAGCCTCTATTAATCTTTCTTTTATACTAATCATGTCTGGATATACAAGTGTACAAACTCTGGCCCATTTATAAATCAAATTTATTATTTTGATTCAGCACTTAAAAGTTCGGACATGTTAACGCCAATAATACTCTTTCCGTTAGAAAAAGCAGATCCAGTTACTTTTTTATCAAATCGTTGTTGGATTAGTTTATATACTTCCGGCTTTAAGGGTACAGACCCAACTTCTTTGGCCAGCAGTTGCGCCTCACTTAAATAAAAGGCAATAAAAGATTTAACTTCAGGGCGTTCGGCTGATTTAGCATTTACATATATAAATTCCGGCCTTGACAAAGGTGCATATGTTCCGTTGCTTACAGTTTCCTGAGTCGGAAGGATTCCTCCTTTTCCATTTCCATCAATTTCATCATCAATGGGCAACAGCTTTAACTGATCAGCATTATTTTCAAAATAAGCCAATCCAAAATATCCTAATCCGTTCTTATCCGATGACACACCTTTAACTAACACATTATCGTCCTCACTGGCATTATAATCACCCCGTGATGACTTGGCCTTTCCTACAATTGCTTCGGTAAAGTAATCATACGTTCCGGATGCAGTTCCTGCACCATATAAATTAATGGGCTCATTCGGGAAACTTGCGCGAATTTGGTTCCATGTTTTAATTTTACCCTGCGCTTCCGGCTCCCAAAGCTTCTTCAATTCGGCAACCGTTAAATAATCAACAAAGGTATTTCCTTTATTAACCACTATAGCCAGCCCATCGTAAGCTACAGGAAGTTCAATAAACTCTATCCCTCCTTCTTTACACAGTTCGATTTCTTCTTTGGTAATAGGACGGGAAGCATCGTTAATATCAATTTCTCCCCTGGAGAACTTTTTAAAACCACCACCTGTTCCTGACTCGCCGACAGTAACCTGCACCTTCGATTGTACGGTTCTGTATTCTTCTGCTACTGCCTCCGATATCGGGTAAACAGTACTGGATCCGTCAATTTTAATTTCTCCCGATAAACTTCCGAAATTTTTTGTTTTTCCGCCACACGATATAAGGAACAAAGCGATAAGAGCTGTAAATAAAAGACTTCTTTTCATTTTTAATTTTAAAAGCACCTGTTAATCTGTCAAAAGTATTAAGCTAATGTTAAGTAATAGCGCAAGCTATGTTAAGTTTATGTTAACGTTTTATCGGATTAACGATGCTATTCGCTGCGAACTGTATCACTTCTAATAATGATGCAAATCATTTACATAATACTTTTTTGTTCATAAGATTGTATTAGATAATAGAAAACCTTCCGTGGTGCTATTATGTTGATTATTAATAATATATCATTATATTTATATATCTAAATAAACCTCGTTATGAAAGCCAGTACTATTATTAATCATGTTGCTACCGCTACTATTGTTGTTGAAGTAATTCTGTTATTAATCGGAGTTATTTTAGGTATCAAAATACTTTTAGGTTAATACCTTGTTTAAAAGTATTTAGAGTCCGGCCAGGCCTGCCAACGACATGTGCCAAAAAAAGCCCTCCATAGTATGGAGAGCTTTTCCTGATGCTAATTAGAAAATTAATTAGTACGTGGAGGGCGCTGGCCTCTCCCGCCGCCGCCAAAGCCACGGCTTGCGCGCTCTTTTATGTATTCGTTGTAGGCTTTTTGCTGCTCGTCGTTTAACAACACAAGCACCTGTTTGTCGGTCGCTGAGGTCATTTCCATCATTTTTGTTCTCATGGCTTCACGATCCCCGCCTTGCCCCATTGAAGTAATAAGACTGTCGCGAGATTTTGCCTGCGCTAAATAAATAGCAGTAACTTTAGCCTTCTGGTCGGCAGTTAAATTCAATGTTTGAGGTAAACGCTCTAACTGCATTTTGGCAGATTCTTCCGGACTTCTGCGCTGGCCGCCACCCTGACCTTGTTGTGCATTACTAAAGGAAACTACTCCTGTAAGTAAGAATAAAATAATAAATATCTTTTTCATTTTTTTTAATTAGAACAGCAAGGTAAAAAAGCTTCTTAGAATAGCCTAAAATGCAGATATCGAAACGTCGATATTTTAAAGGCTTACGTATATGTAATAACTTTCTTTAGCTATATCTTCTTTTACGACGATATTTCTGCCCGGATAAAAGCCCTAAAAACACTGTTCATCAAAATTTCAAACCATCTTTCTGATTTGTGGTTATTAAAAACAAATACAAGAACCGATTATGAATAACTTTTTTAAAGCTATAATTGCCGGATACGGCGCAAAGAAACTTGGCGGCGGCTGCCTGTCGACAATTGTTATTTTTATACTGATTTATTACGCATTAGGCCAGTGCAACTAACACGTATATTATATATTAAAAAGCTAAAAATTTGTAACAATATGTTCTTGCAAAGCATATAAAGAGAATGCCTTATTAAATTGTCGTCGGGCTTATTATGAAGGCTATGACGCTATGATATTAATTAAGATTTATCTTATTATAGTATCCTTAATCCTGCATTGATCTCAACATGTTACAACCAAGATCCTCCACTAAGAACTCTGATTTAAGAATTACCAAAACCATTATTACGGTAATTTTAGGTTTAATAATTATAATGGCTTTTATAAAATGGCTTTTCTCATCCAACATTCAAAACTTATAAATGGGGAATAGAATGTTAACAGGAAAATTTAATTTCCATTACCGGGAATGCTAAACGATACTATTCATCATAACCGGTTGGCTATGATGAATAGTAGTATAGATTTAAAGACTTAAGCGACCGTTTTAGTCGTTTGACTCAAGAATCGAGATTCTTAAAACATAATCCTTTTCAAGATAAATTTTAACATACCTGTCCTGAAGCAGTTCTTTTACTTTAGCATCAGCATTTAAAACTTCAAATAAATCGCGGGCCACAACTGCCCCTCGAATATCATTACTTATTTTACCGTTTTTAATTTCCAGATTAAACCTGTTATCAGCTGCCTTTCTGGTTGCAAATGCTTCAAACTCAAATTTGCTCAAATTAATTTCGCGTTCACCATTAGCAGCATTTTTGATTTGCACGCAAATAATGGGCAGGTACTTAATCCAAAGCGGGTAATATAAATTTTGTTCTGTCATAATATTTTTCTTGATTTCAACATATTGATTCAATTAATCAAACCGGCTAAAAATTTTGAGCAATTAATTAATGTATAAGGCAAAGGCCCTGGAATGAATTTAAACAACGAGGATTTTCAGAAACAAGCAAAGTAACCGGTATCATTCCATTTTAATACTTTGCTTTAAACTTTTCTAATTCTTAATCTGAAAAAGATTAAAAAATATCGAACTCTTTGGAATTAAAGCTCAAAGTTACTATATCTTTTGTACTTGAGTATAACTTCGGAGATAAAACTTAATAAGGACTATTAAACGATTCTTCTTTTTTCGATGTCTTACACGAATGGGATAAAAACAAAAGTACTTTTATCAGGTAAACGTCCAAGTGAATCTGTAAATTCCAAACACCTGCGGCGCGCTAATATTCCATTTGACCTGGGTCCCGGAAGAACATATAATATAATAGAGATTAACACCACTGATATGTGTGGTAAGACGTTTACCCAAACTGAAAAATATAGAATAATAGAAAAGTAAACTACCTAATCAGTGACCTGGTAAGCCAACTGATTAAATCATTACGAAACATCATTCAAATTCTTATTAGTATTTATCTTCGGGTTCAATTTAGCATCGTCAGATTTCACGGCATAGAACAGACCTTTTTTCAGTACACTTTTGCATTAAAGGATCCACAATTAAAAATTAAATTAACATACACTTATCTAAAGTAAATTAATTTCCAAAAATAAAACAAAGTTTTAACTATATAAACCTACTTATATCTTCTTTAAACAAGATAAACACAAATCAAAGCACTTCTTCATCTATCTTTTTATATAATTCCTTTTTTAGGGCATTCGCTTTGCTAGTATGTATTTATAGAACGTGATAATTTGCTCAATAGGGCATATCTGTTTAGAACTCATTATTAATATCCCTCTCTTAGTGTTAGGAAAGTAGACAACATTTAACTTCATCTAATAATCCGATACTTTATTCCGGTCAGAAAACACCCTTAAATATCTGTTAAGCCAATCTGGGATTAGAAGAACTTTGGTCTGATAAAAGCATCGGACATTTTTGCCCATATGTAAGGTAGAAATGAGCGCTGAATTACTCTCCATAAATATAATTTCAATAATTAATAAATACATGAATACAAAAAATCCTTCTGTAAATAGTCTTGCAGCTTGTCAAAGCCGAGGTTATTTTAAAGTTTATAATACCATTTGGAGTGCAATACTTTTGATGGCCATCTTTATTTCGGGATGTAAAAAAGATGATTTTGAAGGAGAAATAACAGGACTTTGTCCTGTGGTTACCACAGATCCTGTAAATGATGCAAAGGATGTTGCCGTAAATAAGGTAATTACGTTAACATTTAATACTGTTATGAAGGCATCCACAATCAATGCCACAACAGTTACCTTAAAGCAGGGAGCAACTCCTGTTACCGGCATCGTTGCTCCTACCGCAGACGATAAAATATTCACATTTACCCCATCTGCTGATTTGTTACCTTACACGGTATATACAGGAACAGTTAGCACAGGAGCGCAGGATACACTAAAGACAGCGATGGCTGCCGATTATGTGTGGACGTTTACAACCGTTCCGAGAGTTACTTTAACATCGAATCCTATAGACCCTGCTATTGGCGGGACTACTAGCGGAGCCGGCGATTTCGCTCAGGGTTCTACAGCTATTGTAACTGCTGTGCCAAGCCCGGGCTATGCATTTACCAACTGGACGAAAGCCGGAGTTATTGTTTCTGCAACATCTGAATATTCATTTACAATGGATGGAAACGTAGCCTTAGTGGCAAACTTTATCCCATCAATATCGAGCTTTAATGTAAACATAAGCGTATTTACTAACGGGATACTTTCTCCACTAGGCGGAACAGCTATTGGAGCAGGAGCTTATAGTTCTGGTTCAGGTATAGCAGTTAGAGCAATTCCCAATAGCGGTTATAACTTTACAGGATGGTCTGAAGTTGGAAACCCAACTGTAACCACAAACCCTCTTCCATTAATTATAACGGCTAACCGTACTTTGGTTGCTAACTTTGTTTCTGGCGGGCCAATTACAGGACCAGCTGTAGGACCATTATTACCTAATCTGGGCGGAGCCGCTGATTTTTCTATCCTTACGAAAGCCGGCATTTCTACTACTGGTGTAACATTGATAAACGGTAACATAGGCGTAAGTCCTGCCGCTGCAACTGCTATTACCGGTTTCGGATTAATAATGGATGCAAGCGAAACGTTTTCCCGTTCACCTATTGTAACCGGAAGAATCTATGCATCTGACTATGCCGCACCTACCCCATCAAATACCAGTGTAGCAATAAGCAATATGGAATCTGCATACACTACAGCCAACGGATTAACTACTCCCAGTCCGGTTAATGAGACCGGTGCAGGTAATATTTCAGGCCTAACCCTGGCTCCTGGTTTATATAAATGGAGTACAAACGTTTTGATAGACCCGAATACTACTGTTACTTTAAGTGGTGGCGTAAACGATACCTGGGTTTTTCAAATAGCCCAAGATCTTATAGTAAATAACAGCGCAAGGATTGTGTTATCTGGTGGCGCACAGGCAAAAAACATTATGTGGGTAGTTGCCGGGCAAGCAACGCTGGGAACACAAGCTAACTTCAGCGGAATTATTCTTAGCAAAACGCTTATTTCCTTAAATAATGGCACTATTGTAACTGGCAAATTATTGGCTCAAACAGCAGTAACATTAATTGGAAGTACAGTTATACAACCCTAATAAAGAGGCTGTTTCAAATTTAATCTGAATTATTGATCGCTACTACAGCAAAACATATTCAGCACTTTAGAATCTGAAACAGCCTTATATCATCTTAATATCCATACTCAATAAAAGAACTTATGTTATCCTTAAATAAAATAATAACGCGCTTTATCACTTGCGTATTAATGGTAGTTCTAAGCAACTCTCTGGTTCAGGGCCAAACCGCACAACCAACCTGGTGGTTCGGTGTATCAGGAGCGGCAAATTTGAATTTGTACAGCGGAACAACCCAGCGTTTAAATAATTCCTTAATCGTTCCTGCAGCTTTTCATAAAGGCGAGGGCGTACGTCCCTATGGATCCATATTAATGGAATACAGACCCGCAGGAATGCTTGGATTTATGCTAAATGTGGGCTATGATGGTCGCGGGGCAAAGTTTGACAGCGTAATAGCGCCATGTAACTGCCCGGCAACTTTAAAAACCAACCTTGATTACATTACTATTGAGCCAAGTCTGCGCCTGGGAATTCCTTCATCCAACCTGTTCTTCTTCGCAGGACCGCGGGTAGCTTTCGGCATGCAGAAAGGATTTAACTATACACAGCTAAAGCAGCCAAATACTGATGGCGATTTTAGTGAGATGAATACAACCATTTTCTCGGGACAAGTTGGAATGGGTTATGATATTCCAATCTCCTCTGCTGCAAGCAAAACAAAGGCATCGCTTTCGCCATTTATTTCCTATCACCCTTACTTCGGTCAGGATGCAAGAAATATAGAAAGCTGGTCAGTATCAACCGTAAGGGCAGGTATTGCACTTAAATTTGGTAAAGCCGGAAAGGCCGCTGCAGAGCCTGCACCAACTGCCGTAATTCCTGCACGTGAGGTTATCTTTAGCGTAACCGCACCAACAGCGGCACCGGTTAATTTGATGGTAAGCGAAACATTACCCTTACGCAATTCTGTATTTTTTGACGAAGGATCTTCGAACATACCAAGCAGATATATATTACTTAACACAAATCAGGCATCTGCTTTCAAAGAAGAGGGATTACAAAATGTCCAATCGCTAAATATGGCCGGACGTTCTGCAAGACAGCTAAATGTGTATCATAATGTCCTTAATATTTTAGGTGACAGAATGCGAGCCAATCCAAATGCTGTTATTGACCTGAGCGGGGCATCAGCTAACGGACCCAAAGAAGGTAAAATCTTTGCAGAAAACATTAAAGAATATATCGTTTCTTCTTTTGGCATAAACGGCTCCAGAATTTCTACTATTGGTCGCAGTAAACCACTTATTCCATCAGAACAACCAGGCGGAACAAAAGAACTTGTTCTTTTACGCGAAGGCGACAGAAGAGTAGATATTACCAGCTCATCTCCGGAGCTATTAATGGAAGTTGGCGGCGGCATGATGAAGCCGGTTCAAATCGTAGCATCGCAATCAAATTCAGAAGATAGTGATGTTATTTTAAATGCAGATGGAGCTTCAGCTATGTTAAAATCGTGGTCGGTAAACATGACGGATGCAAACGGAACGGCCAGGCATTTCGGACCATTCACAAATGAACGTGAAAACATTCCTGTTAAAGCAATTTTAGGTGATAACAAACAAGGAACATACAAGGTGGTAATGCTTGGTGAAACAAAGAATGGATTGTCTGTAACAAAAGAAAGTTCAGTTTCTTTGGCGGCACAGGACGAAACTACACAAAAAGCCTTCCGTTACAGCATACTGTTCGATTTCAACAAAGCCACCACTATTTCATCCTATGAAAAATTTCTGAGAGACGTAGTTTCGCCTTTAATATCCTCTGGGTCTACAGTAAGTATCCACGGGCATACTGATATTATCGGAGAAGAAGCATACAATCAAAAGCTGTCTCAAAGCAGGGCTGAAGAAACTCAAAAGATTATTGAGCGGGCATTAGCCAATTCTGGCACCAGCAATGTAAAATTTGAATCTGTTGGATTTGGTGAAAATGCAGATCGTGCACCGTTCGATAATAATTTAGCTGAAGAACGTTTTTATAACAGAACGGTAATTATTGATATTATCCCGGTAAAGTAATTTCAGTTAAACAGTAAGTAAAAGAGGCTGTTGAAAGGTTTAACCACACGTTGCCCTGAATTATTTCAGGGGCTATATACCTTCAAGGGTAGTTCCTTGGAGAGATGCTGAAATAAATTATCTGGAACAAGTCGTTATAAAGCGTACGTCCTTCTGAATTTATTTCAGGATCTCCCAAGAGAAAGGCTAATAAGGGATGCTGAAACGAGTTCAGCATGACCCTACTGATTTAGCATGTCAATTTCGCTTTCAGTGTTTGTAAAAGATTACCTTCTCAGCATGACATAAAACTTTTGAAGCAACCTCTTTTACTTATTCCTATAATTCTACTTTTTCCCGAAGCTGCAAATGGTACTCAATAAGGCTTTCAATTGGAGATTTAATAATCTTTCCGCACTTCATTCCCCATTTAGCTGCTACTTCCTCCAGAATAACTCTGAAATTGAAACCAACCGAACCAATACAATTAAAGGTATATTGTGTATAATCAGGGTATTTGCTCACAATGTTTTTAAAGAAATCATTAAAAGAATCACGAAGTATATCCCGGGTATAAGGCAAATTAATATAATCTTCATTAATAAACTTACTAAAACCGGCACAATAACGATTAGCAAGAGGCTTACTATAAACAGCATCATGAATATCGTCTGATGTAAGGTTATACACAGCTTTAAAATCATTCCTTATTGCTTCCGGCATATTTCCCCTGATATAATCAATAAGTAATTTCTTTCCGATATAAAAACCACTCCCCTCATCACCCAGGATATGGGCACCAGAATCTATATGACAGGTTATCTCTTCACCATTATATAAGCAAGTATTCATACCGGTACCTAAAATAGCAGCAAATCCGCTGGTAAAACCTAATAAAGCACGAGCCGATGCAAGCAGATCATGCGCAACAAATGCATAACTATTGATAAAAACTTTTTCCAGCGCGGTTTTTAAAACCGCTGCTTTTTCCAGATTCTGAACCCCGGCACCATAAAAGTAAATTTCTCCTTTTTCAGTTAAATCAATCGTCCTGGGCAGGCAGGAATACAGAGAGTTAATAATATAATCTGTATCAACAAAATAGGGATTATATCCTTCTGTATTAAAGTAATTTCTTTTACCACTATTATCTACCAGACACCAATTTGTTTTCGTGGAACCACCATCTGCAATAATCACCATCTTAAATAATTTGAATCTTCTTATTGAATATACGCATACAAATATACTAAATCGGTTTAGTATGTAAATGATAATTATCTGCTGATATGCATTTCTAAAAAAAATACGGGTTAATTCATCTTAATGGAGGATGAGCTTCTGATAATTAATGTGGTAGGCACTATAATCGTTTCTCTTTCAATAACTTTAGCCGAATCAGAAAGCCTGCTTAAAAGAAGCCGCATTACATTTTCAGAAATTTCTTTAATAGGCTGTGCTACTGCAGTAATAGAGGGTGTAAATAGGCGGAACAGGCTATAATCATCAAACACGATTACACCAAGTTTATCCGGTATAGAAATACCTATGTTTCGAATGGCTTCAAGCCCGGCGTCGGCAAGGTAGTTGGTGGCAAAAAATACAGCGTCTACCCGTTTATTCTTCTTTAAAAATGCTTCAATCTCAGATACTATTTTACTATGTTCGTTATGAAAGGTAATTTTTTTAACATAAGAAAGGTTCTTATGTTCAGAAATAGCCTTTTCATAACCTGCCAGGCGTTCCTGCATTTGTATTTGCCCGGATGATAAGGTTACAAAAGCAATATCTTTATACCCGTTCTCAAAGAAATGCGTAATCGCTTTATAGGTTCCGTTAAAATTATCTACAACTACATTATCCGTTTCCAGATCAGGAAAATAACGGTCGAATAGAATAACCGGAAAATTATCATGAAGAAGTGCTTTAATATCGCCTGCAATTCCGGGAGGAGGTGCAATAATATATCCGTCTACCTGCCTGGAGCGGTAAATAGATATTAATTCTTTCGTTCTTTCAGGATCGTTTTCCGTGCTGCTATAGATAATCCTGTATCCTTTTTTACTGGCATCTTCTTCAATCATCCGTGCTATACTGGCAAAGAACGGATCGGAGATATCCTCAACCAGCATTCCGATAATTTTAGTTTTTCCGGTACGCAAACCGCGTGCAAAAGCATTTGGAGTATAATCTACTTCCTTAATATAATTAAGCACCTTTTCTTCAAGGCTTTCACTGATGTGCTTATCACGTGCTTTACCATTAAGAACAAATGAAACTGTAGTTTTTGAAATATTTAAATGTTTGGCAATATCTCCTATTGAAATTTTTTTCTTCATCAATATATCTTAATCAATAATACTTGTTCCAATTTGTTTCTACCTGATTCAAAGATGTTAAACATTTACAATATTAATTTTTATTATTCATCATAAAGTATAGAATTTTATCCATTAATAGAAAAGAAGCAACAAATCTAATAATATGCGCCCTGCAGAATATCCTTTTATTACGCAGAGAGTCTATCTTGTTTATATTTTAAACCTTGATAAAGCCGGAGAGTTCATCTTAAACAAGACAACCCCTGCTTTTTCATTATTTTTCCCCCAACAAATACATCCTCATCTGTTACAAGTGAGATTCGCTTTCCTTTTTTAAAGGTGTCTGAAATACTAAGAAAACCGGTTTATTGGCTGTAAACCAAAACTTATCACCTTCAATCTTTAAGGCTACAGTTACCAGAGTGTTAAAAGAAATTGAATATCCTTCCTTTCTAACTTCAGTACCATCCATTCCCTAAAAACAAATACTGAAGGCCGTCTTTTCCTTCTGTATAAGGGAATATATCCCCTGAACTTTATATTCTGATAAGCAATTGCCTTATTATCAATAAATGAAAAAATAAAATCATTACTGCCGGTGTTGCTTTGTACAGTCAATCCCACAAAATCTTCGGATGCATGTGGAGGCGTAAGAGCTTGTTGATTCTATGATCAAAATTATTTATCAATTCTAAACCAATCAACATCAGCATATCCGCCGGTTCTGACATCAGGTGCGCTGGTTGAAAATAATCCGACTTTTGCCCCAATCCATTTATCCGGTTCTGCTTTAAAAGGCTTTCCAATAGGTTTAAAATTTACATTATCTTCACTGTAAGAGAAGGTGCAGACAGCATCCGGCGACTTAACGTTTACACGCAAGTAAACTTCTTTCGCGTTAACAGGCACTTCTGCAATAATTTGCTCCGGCTGATTGTTCAGGGCTTCTGTACAAATAACCTGTGAAACGACATATCCTTTTTCATTTTTTGAAATGGATAAATAAGCATAATCATTACCCATAATTAAGAGTCCGGCCTTTTTCGTTTGCCATACATCCCATTCAATATTCCATTCCACTTTAGTTGTTGCTGTAAAATCTGGCGCAGGAAACTTCTGAAGCAATAGATTTGGTACAGGCCATAAGTTTACGGCATCTTTAGGCTGCGGAAATGCAAACAGGCGCATAAATCCATTCCCGGCTAACAAAGCGTTCCAGGTAACTTTTGGATTAGCATGCCATTGCCATTGCAGTCCGAGTGTGTCTGAACTAAATTCATCGCTTTCTGCAGGTGTGTTTATTGGGTAAACTTTGCCAACATTTGGCTTTTTATAAGTAAGTACAGGTTCACCTTTTCCATCGCCATCCGGATCTGCTCCGATTACCGGCCAGTCATTTTCCCAGTTAACGGGCTGTAAATGCAATATTCTTCCATAAGCGCCGCGGTCCTGAAAATGCAGGAACCAGGATTCGCCGGTTTTTGTATCCACTAAGGCTCCCTGATGCGGGCCATTAATGGATGTGTTTCCTTGTTCCAAAACTACCTTTTCTTCATACGGGCCATAGATATTTTTGGAACGCAGAATCAGCTGCCAGCCGGTAGCAACACCTCCGGCAGGAGCAAAAACGTAATAATAACCGTTCCTTTTATAAATTTTAGGACCTTCTACGGTGTGATGAAAATCATGCCCGCTGAATACATTTTTACCTTCATCTATCACGGTTGTTCCTTCAGCATTCATGCGGTAAAAGGTTAACACGCTATTAACCCCGGCACGACTGGCAGCCCATGCAACGGCCAGATAGGCTTTGCCATCTTCATCCCAAAACGGACTGGGATCGATAATGCCTTTACCAGGAAGTACCAACACAGGTTTTTCCCAATCATTCGCAGGATTTTTGGTTTTGATCATATAAATACCATAATCAGGATCGGGATAGTAAATATAAAATTCGTCCTTATGGTATTTTATTGCCGGTGCCCAAACACCTTTTCCATGCAGAGGAGCATCATAAATATCAGCAGGAACCTGCTTTTTTAAAGCATGATTTATAATGCGCCAGTTAACCAGGTCTTTAGAATGCAATACCGGTAAACCGGGTATACAATTAAAGCTCGAGGCAATCATATAATAATCATCACCCACCCGTATCGCATCAGGGTCAGAATAATCTGCAAACAGAACAGGGTTTTTATAAGTTCCATCGCCATTGTCGGAAACCCAGGCTTTGGAAACATAATTATTTTGTAGCTGAGTATCAAACCCTTTTTGTGTATTAACACTGCAAGCACTGAATAGTATTAAAAAAAGGACAGCTGTAGAATTCGGAAGGTTAAGTTGAGTCATTCAGTTTTAATTTATTTTATACTAAGCTTGTTTTGAGAAGCCGCTTTGCATTTTATAATAGAGAATTTTTTAAAAGTCATAACCTTAATAAGCACAAGTCATTACCTGGTAAAAACAACATTCTCCACATGCCCGCCAATCTTAATATTTGCAGCACCGCTATCCAAAACCAGCTTATTATTAATCTTTAGGTTTTTAAAGCTGATGTTTTTAACGCCATGCGCAGCATCCAGTCCGCTAATCAATGATGAGGAAAGATTACTGCCGTTGTACGATATATTTTCAAACGATATATTCTCGATCCCGCGGCCAGGGCCTGTATTGTATTTCGCGTTGTTAACCACCCGCAGGTTAAGAAGCTGTCCTTCCTGAAAATCATCAACCCGAATGTTTTTAAATGTTATATTTCTCACCAGGTTAAAATCTCCTGCACTGATGGACATACAGCCCTGATAATTCGGGTCGTCTTCATCCTGTTCAAGGATATCAATATTGTCAAAAACAATATCCTCAATAGTCTCTCCGGCTGTGTCGGTATTTCCATGAATCCCGATTTGAATAGGATGCGCCACATCGGCCCAAAGCGTAGAGTTGGTAATTTTATACTTGCGAACGTCGCCGTAAAAATCCCAGCGATGACCATATATGGCGATACAATCATCCGAGGTCCGCAGAAACACATCATCAATAATCACATCAGAGCAACTCATTAAATCAATACCGTCGCTCCAGGGATTGGCACTGAAAGATTTAATATTTCTGATGGTTATATTTTTGGAACCTCCAGCATAAACAGTATAATGTTTAGGGTTTATTACAATAATTCCTTCTACTTCTACATTGTTCGAATGCCGTATTTCAACACCACGCATAGGCTGGTCGAGAATACCTCTTCCCATAATTTTTACATTCTCTACCCTGTCGCAAACCAGTTTGGCACGTACCACGGCGCCACCGGCAATGTATACCGTTTTACCGGATGGAATATTGAATTCATTTCCGGGTAAATCCTGGGGCTGATGAACGCCCGGACCGAAATAAATCACATCCGGGTCATTCGGATCGGGTTTGTTTGTTTCTAAAGGATTACCGAAAACATGAAGGTTATGCAATACATCACCATCAAATTCAACCGATACTTTTTGAGGATTATTCAATGTAAAAAAAGCGGTTTTCCCAATAATTTTTACCGGAATATTATAAGAGCCTGGCCGTACCTTAACTTCCCGGAAACTCCCGTTATTTTTTCTAACAGCCACTTCAACCGTGCCTGAAAAATCGAAATAAACCATAGAAGCATCCTCCGGCTTATCAAGGTCTACCTTTACATTATACTCAAATAAATCCTGCCATTCGCCTCCTGCCTGCCTTACTTTCACGGTATAATCATCATTATGATGACTGTTTATAACACCGGCAGGCGCGGGATAGGTAATGAGATTTTGTGCGTAACTGTATAAGTTGCTTGTTAGTATCGACAACAACAAAATGCTGAGCTTTTTATTAATCATATATATCATTTGAACAAGCGGTTTTTTTTAATGGCTATAAGCTATCATGGACATTGATGTTTCAATTTACTAAATATACGAGCCTGATAAGGTATAAGTTAATACGTTGCATATGTTAAAAATTTATATTGGTATTTCAAATCTAGCATTTTTTTGCTAAATCGGTTTAGGGGCGATATAATATTTCACTTAACGGTAAGCGTCAACACAAAAGAAAATATCAGCAACATATAAAAACTCAGATAAATAATAACTTTTGAATATGGTTGTAAGGGATTTAAAATTGTACTCGAAATGATTCTGAATAATTGGCCAGCACCGGCCAGATAGCTTTAATAAGCCACCAAGGTAATGCTTTTAAAAAGCAGCAGGGCCGCAATGGCCATTAATACTGCACTCAGGGCACCCGGATTGATAGCGGCGAGGCGGTATCGATTTGCCTCGACAGGTATGGAAAGTTAAGGAACAGCAGTAATCAGAAGGTATGGCCGGGCATTCTTTTTTAATGGCCCACACGGGTAATAAATAGTGTTTAATTGTTTGCATAATAGTATGTTTTAATGGGGTTCTTAATTCTGATTGCTTGTGAAAGGGATCCCGAAACGGGTTCACTGTTGTCCGGTAAAAAGACAAAAACAAATATTTTAAGGCTTTCCAGCTACAATAAAGGGCATTACGTTTTAAATCCAATTTCCAAGCCCTGTAATTTTAGCTGGTTACTTTTTATTGTTTGCGATAATTTATCAGGGTTATTTAAAAAAACAGCGAGGTTGAGGTAACTCATCAGATGTAGTCTGATAATAGAACTAAGATTTGAGAACGCCCACTTTCTTTTAAGTTGCATCTGCACCAGCTTAATAAGAAAATCGGCAATAAAGCAGCACCAAATCTGAACCTTTATGGCGTTTTCATTGTCTCCAAGAAAGTATTTAAGTGGGAAATTTTGTTTAACTCTCTTAAACAGGGTTTCTATCTGCCACCTCTTCTTATACAAATCTGCAATTTGACAAGCCGATAAAATGAAGTTATTGGTTAAAAATTCAAAGGTTCTGTCTTTTTCCTTATCAAAGAAGCAAATAAGGCGGGCTTTAAGTTTAACCTTCTTTGCATGTGTGCGGTTTCCCAGCAGGATATTCTGATCGCTTAATATTCCACGAGCTTTACTATGACCGCTTACAGAATTAGTGCTTATATGCTCATAAGAAGCACCCTTTCTTTGCCTGGTTACAAAAAATACACCTTCATTGCTCATGCGCTCATATTGAGAGTAGTCGACATATCCTTTATCAAAGACTATAAAGGAGCCTTGTTCCAGAGTGATTTCCTTAAGAAAGGTCATGTCATTTGCACGGGCTGCAGTAAAAGTAACTTTAAGGGCAACATCTTCCGCTGCATTTATTAGGGTGTGTACTTTGATGCCTCCTTTTCTCCGTCCATCCCTCTTACCCATGCCGGGAGCTTTAAGGATTTCTTGAAATAAGGTTATTGTTGAGGAATCTGCTATGAAAAGCTTCTGTGTGAGAGTTAACCGGCTGTCCGGTAAAAGGTGTTTGTGACGTTGGTACAATAACTCATATATCTTTTCAAATGCCAGATACGATCGTTTCATGTTAGCATCACATAACGTACTCTTTTCCGGTGCTTTAACTACTCCAAGATGTTGAAGCTTATGATGACATGCTTTCATTCCGCTGACAACCTCCCGGCTACTGGTGCATTTATTGAGAGCACAGTAAAGCATCGTTATCAGATGGGTATGAGTGTCGAAATATTTATAATAATGATCGTGATTCCCCTCTCGGGCTAACGACCTGACAGCATTTCGATCAACCAAACTTAATAACTGATTTAATACTGGCTGTCCGGTAAAAAAACTACTTTTACTCATGTTGATTGTTTAAGTGTGGTAACTCAAATATATCAACATGGGGCTACTTCTAAGCTAGCCCCTTAGTTTTTACCGGACAACAGTGAACTTGTTTCGGGATGACATTATCCACGAAAAGTCTTTACACCCAGCCCACCACGCTGAGAGGATAATTTTTTACACACACTGAAAGCGAAATGACATATTAAATCAAGCAGGCATTAAAAACTCGCTTTAGCATCTCGTCGGTAGGTCATGCTGAACTCGTTTCAGCATCCCGCATGCAAAGTGTGTATGCGTTATGAGAGATCCCGAAACGAGTTCAGATGACATTATCGCCAAAAAGCCATTTCATCTGCCACGTCATGCTGAAATGTTTTCAGCATCCTGCATCTACAAAGTGCTTCAGGAAAAGCGAACTTATCCGGCAGCGTAAACCTCCAATCTTGCCAGTTCGTCTCATTTTTCAAGGTGTTTATCTCGTTTTCTATTTTTAAAAGCTTATAGTTCGTATTTTTAACTTGATTTTATTAAAACCTATAAACGATGAAAAAATTAGTATTGTCCGTATTCCTCCTGTTAGGCATGGTTGCGGCTAAAGCCCAGGGTGGCGGTGGTGGTCAGCGTCAGATGCTTCCTCCTGCAGAGCGTGCAAAAGCTTTATTTACAAATGAGCGCTTTGCTGCATTTGCATTTACCGAAGATCAGAAGGCCAAGATTACACCTCTGCTTACAAAATTTTACACCTCCTCCGACAGCCTGATGGCAACCATTCCTCAGGATGGCGACCGTATGGCAGCTTTCCAGGCCATAGCTCCTAAAAGAGCAGCTTTGGGAGCACCGGTTGAGCAGGCTATTGTAGCCACGCTTAACGCGAACCAGAAAAAGGCGTACGACACTGCGCTTGCAGCAGCAAAAGAACGTAACCCGAATGCTACCGCTGTATTTACAGGCGGTTTCGGTGGTCGCCCGCGTAACTAAGAATGATTAAAAAAAACGCCTCGTGAGAATTCATGAGGCGTTTTTGCTTATACAAATCTTCTCTGCAGTTTTAGCGCAAGCGTCTGTAACTGTTGCATATTGTGTTGAAAAAAGGCTGACTACGGTATAAGTCCATCAATGGCTTATTTTTACTATATGCCCAAACCTAATTCCTTCGCAATTTATCTCCTATTCAGCTTGGGCGCTGAGCACTTGTGCCTTCATGGCACCGGGTATTTTTGCCACAGTAGTATCCTTTTTCAGAGACTTTTACGATAGGGAGCTTCGAAATTACAAATTCAGAAGAATAAGTGGGTTGAAGCTCTGAAAGCAAAATAATTATTTATCTGACCAGATCGCTAGTTCATTACCGGCAGGATCAATGAAATGGAATCTTCTTCCTCCAGGGAATGAAAAGATGTCCTTTGATATTTTTCCGTTTAATCTCACAATTTCTTCTATAATTGTTTCAAGACTTTCGTGGTACAAGATCACAAGTGCACCATTATTAATAATTCCGGCATCAGACCTTTCAAAACCTCCATCCAAACCGCTATCAGAAAATGCCACATAATCCGGTCCATACTCTGTGAATGTCCAGCCAAAAGACTTTGAATAGAAGTCTTTTACTATTTCCAGGTCCTTCGCTTTTAACTCGATATAATTGATGTGATTATTTGTCATTATTCAGTTCAATGTGTTTCTACTATAGTTCTTCTCCAAAAATAACTATTTCTTAGCATCAAAGCTATTACAAACACCATTGCATTGCTAATATATTTAGTATTATATTTGCTAAAATCAGAATATGATTAGAGCATTTCAACAACGAGCAGAGCAAAATATATCGGGATTTCAATCTCCCGCAGACGACTATTTAGAAGGCAGGCTGAACATATCAGATGTTTTGGTAATTGACCCGGAGAGTACATTTTATTTCCAAATGGATAGTCAGGCCATGCAAGCTCATGGTTTAAGGTCGGGAGATATATTAGTAATTGACAGATCCTTAAAACCAGTTCGAAATGCTATAGTAATTGCTTTCGTTAACGGTTGCTTTTATTGCAGGCGCTACGATATTGTTAACAATAAACCCGCTCTAACCGGAGACGAAGACCAAATAGAAACAACAGACGGACAGGTATTGCAAGTATGGGGCGTAGTAACTTCCATCTGCAGAAATACTTTACCAAACAGCTTAAGGAAAGGGAAATACAGGCGTGTTTGCACTTTGTGATTGTAATAATTTTTATGCTTCTGCTGAACGCATGTTTCGGCCCGAATTAAACGGCTTGCCTATACTGGTTTTATCTAATAATGACGGTTGCGTTATTTCAAGAAGCGAAGAAGCAAAGGAATGCGGAATCAAAATGGGTGCTCCTGAGTTTTTGGTACGCGACCTTATAAAGAAGCATAATATCCAGGTGTTCTCATCTAACTATGTTTTATACGGCGACATGTCTTGCAGAGTGATGGAAAACCTAAGACGCTGGTTTCCCATGCTTGATGTCTACTCTATTGATGAGGCTTTTGGCTGGTTAGGCGGGGTAAAGAACCTGGAAAGTTATGTTCCCAGGATCAGAGAATCCGTTATCCTGAATTCCGGTATTCCGGTATCTATCGGAGTAGCGCCAACTAAAACGTTAGCGAAGCTGGCAAACAGATTAGCCAAGAAAGGAACCGGTACGTTAATTTTAGATACTCCGGAAAAGATATCGGCGGCTGTTAAGGATTATCCCGTAAAAGATCTTTGGGGAGTGGGCAGGCAATATGCTAAGAAGTTTCAGGAATCAGGCATCAATACAGTTAGTCAGCTTCGGGAGATGCCTGAATTGTGGTTCAGGCAGCACATGACCATACAAGGCCAGCGCATGTGGAATGAACTCTGGGGAAGGCCCTCAATTCCGATTGATAACTCAAATAATTCAAAAAAAGGAATCTCTGTAAGCAGATCTTTTCGTAATTATATAGAAGACCCGGATATCTTATCAGAAGCTGTAACCATGTACGCTGACAGATTAGGAGAAAAACTACGAAAAGAGAAGCTTAATTGCCTTTATTTACAAGTTTTCTTATTTACGAATATGCACCGGGACGATCACCCTCAGCATTACCCCAGCCATACCCATAAGTTACCCATTGCCACCAATAACATCCATGATTTAGTCAGGATTGCCACACGGGTTAGCAGAATGCTGTTTAAACCTGGAATAAAGTACAGGAAAGCAGGGGTAATTGCAACAGGGTTAATTCCTGAGACTGAATTGCAACTTAACATGTTCAAGCAGTTTGATGGCGGAAAAGATAATATCTCAAAGGCAATCGACCAGATCAACTCAGCATACGGGCGGGGAACAATCAGGATGGCTAGCGAAGGTTATGAAAAATCATGGAGATTAAAACATGAGTTTTTAAGCAAAGGATATACTACCAGATGGTCTGACATTATTAAAGTAAAATAGTGGGATACGCGAGCAGAAATTAGAAACATGCACTACAATCCAGTTAAAGCTGGGCTCTGTGTACTCCCGGAGGATAATCACTACTCTTCGGCAAAGCATTATCTCTCAATTTAAAAAACCCATTGTTGACACACTATAGGGAACATATATTTTGCGGTATGGTGACAACATCGGCCACAGGCTGAACCGTTCGAGAAATAAAAGAAATAAAGTGGTATGGCGACAACACCAACCGCGGGTGCAACAACAAACTTAAGCCTGTGAGAGACGCTTACGCTATAGAAGCGCCGGCTTATAATAAAGCGTTACTGCGCCACAACCAAAGGTCTTTGTCTTTAAGAGTGTAAGAACACGCTTATCGCTTAATCTTTTAAATAATGGCAAACCCTTTCCTGCAATAACCGGGTGTACACACAATTGGAGTTCATCAATTAAGTTAAGATTTAATGAAGCTACAATTAAACCCGGACTGCCAACAAAAATGTCTTTCCCCGCTTGTTGTTTGAGTTCTGAAATTTCTTCTTCAATACTTCGGGTTGCCAGCGTTGCACTTTTCCAATCAGTATTCTTCAGCGTATGTGAAAAGACAATTTTCGGAATCCTGTCCATGGCCATAGCAAAGTCGTCCATTGATTTTTCGCCTGAAGGATTTTTTACCAGATTTTGCCAGTATTGCATCAGTTGATATGTTATCCTTCCATATAGAATAGCGTCTGCATTACTTAACAGGTCAGCGTAATGCTGATGAATTTCTTCATCCGGAATTATCGCTGTATGGTCGCAAAAGCCATCAAGCGTCATATTTATTGCCGCGATTAGTTTCCTCATGTTTTTTATTCGTTTTCAATAATCCTGTGGTCGGTGTTGTCATCGTACCACAAACCGTTCGAGAATACAGCGGTATGGTTATAACACCAACCGCAGGTGCAATAACATAGTATTGTAATTATGCATCCGGAATTTCAGGCTCAACCAGCTTCTTCAATTTATCCAAAGACTCCTGCCAGCCCAAATAACACATTTCAACAGGTATGGCGTTAGGAATACCTGATTGCACTATTTTGAGTTCGGTGCCGCAGGAAACCTGGTTAAGCCATACCGTCGTGATTAGTTCTCCGGGTAAATCAGGATCGTCAAACCTATCGCAGTACTTGATAAACTCATTAGGCTTTATCTCCAAATACTCCCCGCCAAATGAATGGCTATTACCAGTACTGAAATTAGTGAACGACATCTTAAACTTGCCGCCTACCTTAAAATCCATTTGATGTACCTGGCACACAAAGCCGTAAGGTGGTATCCAGCTTGAATGTGCAATGGAGTCTGAAAACGCCCGGAATAATTTTTCAGGACTTGCCGTAATTACCCGATGTAATGAAACAGTGTTGTTTTCCATTTTCTTTTAATTTAATTGATTAATTTATTTCTTTTTGCTCGTTGCTTTCTCCCCATTCTCCCGTTAAACTGCGGTTGATGTTGTCACCATACCGCTCTTCGCTTTTACCAGACCGATTATGCGCTTTATTTCCTCATTTAATTCGCCCGCTATATTTAGGATCGAAGTCCACCATCCATTGAACACCATATTTGTCTGCAAACATTCCAAAATATGAACCCCAGGCGCTGTCTGCAATGGGCATTTCAATTTTTCCTCCTTCTGAAAGTCTGTTGAATATTTTGTCTGCTTCTTCACGACTCTCAGCACTAATTGATATGGTATTTCTGTTGTCGTTTTCCGTCACCCGCCCCATAATTTCTAAAACGTCGCTACCCATTAACACATTACTTTTGCCGATCGGCAGGGCGATGTGCATAATTCTGTTTGCGTCATTTTCAGCTACCGGATGCTCAGGGCTGGATAAGTCTTTGTAACGTATGGTTTTTGCAAACTCTCCGCCAAATACAGATTTGTAAAATGTAAATGCTTCTTCAGCATTTCCGTTGAAGTGAATGTAAGGATTGATGAGTGCCATAATTTATATTTAAGTTTCCAAACGTACCGATTAACTACAAAAGATATAAGGTATAAAACCGTCAAAAACAGAGGCTGTTTGCGTCAATAGCTTGCACGGCTATTAGGTATTGTAGAACAATATATGTTGTGTACGGTGACACACCTACCACGGGGTAGAATATTAGTAAAGCACACGCAGCACGCTTGCAAGCATCGGAAAGTATATATGGTTGTAAAACATTTTGTATGTTTATATTATGAAATCCTTTACCCTTTTATTACTATTGCTATTATCAATTTCTTGTAAAAAAGAAGAAAAAAGGTCGATGCCCAGTATTATTTATGTTAAAATAAACGGTGTAGCAAAGCAAACTGGAATAAAAGATTACATTTCAGTCTCTCAATTCAACCGGACTTCCAAGGTGCAATATAAAATAATCTCTACTTTAAATAATGCTCAAACAGTCGAAATGGGATTTATTCTTAATGAGAGTGGTACAACCGAATCTAAATATGTTTTATATACACCCGATAATAAAAAATCTTTCCTAACCTATTATGGAGAACTTAAAGATCTTGATCTTACGTCAACTAAAAATATCTTAAAAGGTACCTTCTCTACTACAACCTTAAAAAATACAACTATCGAATATCCATTTCCTCCTGATACTTCAATAGTTGTTTCAGAAGGAAGATTTGAAATTAAATTGGCAGAGTAATTACCTCTGTTTGGCGCAAGTATGCCCCCTAACTGGCTTAAGTTTCAGGCGCGGATTTTGTTGATGCATGAGATATCTCCAGTCTGTTTCTTGCGGACACGAACCAGGGCAGCGGTATGGACGGCCATTTACCCGGCCTGTCATGCTGAGAGGATAATTTTTTTACAAACACCGAAAGAGAAATGACATGCTAAATCAAGCAGGCATTAAAAACTCAATCAGCATCTTGTCGGTAGGGTCATGCTGAACTTGTTTCAGCATCCCGCACATACAAAGAATCATGCGTTATGAGAGATCCCGAATCGAGTTAGGATGACATTATAGTTGCTTCCCCGCAGTTTTCCTCATTCAGGGATACGGAGCTATAATTTATAAATTTTAAAACTTTAAATGCATACCGTACTTTTAACCTGTAAATAATCGAATTAAGCGAGCTTGTCTGGCTGTACCAATGAAGTTTAAATCATATATCCAGTTATATTTCGCAGCAATCTTAATTCCCGTCGCCATTTTAGGCTTCACAGCGTATGCATGGCTGGAGGCTGTTTCTGAAAATCAACTTCGTACAAGCAGACTATTTGAGCAAAGGGCATCCAGAGTGGCTGAAATAATAGGCAACAGGATGATTGATTACGCCCAGATTCTAAAGGGTTGCCAGGGACTATTTAATGCCAGCGGAAAGGTAAGCGCCGGCGAGTGGAAAACTTATGTACAAAGCTTAAACGTGTCGAAAAGCTATCCGGGCATACAGGGCCTGGCCGTATCCAGGTATCTGCCTTTAAAAGACTCGTCTTTATTTTTGAGAGAGCTAAGAACAATCCGGCCAGGCCATAGCATTACATCTTCCTTTAAACATCCGGTATTAACACCGGTATTGTATATAGAGCCCTTAGATAAAAGAAATGCACGCGCAGTAGGTTTTGATTTGTATAGTGAAGCTCATCGCCGTGCTGCAATCAACCGCGCAATTAAGAGTAAACAGCCGGCTATTACCAGGAGAATAATATTGCGGCAAGAAACGCTGACTGATGTGCAGCCAGGCTTTTTAATGTTCCTGCCCATATATTCTGATACAGAACACCAGCAGGTAAGTGGCTTTATTGCCAATGTATTCAGAAGCCACGACCTGATGCGCGTTTTGTTAGCGTCGTTTAGGGAACTCGATATTCAGGTATATGATGGAGAGCAGGCGACCAAAGATAATCTTATCTATGAGAAGGTGCTGCCCCACTCAACGGACGGCATGGAAACAAACTTTAGTTCCGACACAACCATTATGATAGCCGGTTTACCATGGCGCTTGATTATTAAGTCAAACAAATACTTCGGATCTTCAGCAGAACGGCAACAACCCTATCTTATACTGGCTATAGGGCTGGTACTTAGCCTCCTGTTGGGTTTGGTATCCTACAATAATATCCGCAGAAAGGCCAGAATAGCCGAAGAACTCGAAAAATCGCTGGTTCTTGAGCGTAAGAAAGATGAGTTTATAAGCATTGCCAGCCATGAACTTAAAACACCGCTTACAAGTATTAAGGCTACTGTTCAACTTATGCAGCGTGCCGAATTGAAAGGAGTGGAGAGTTCGCTACTGCTTAAAGCCAGCAAAAATATTGATAAGCTGCAGGCCCTGATAGGCGACTTACTGGATATTTCAAAAATACAGGCAGGGCAACTTAACTTAAATAAAGAGCAGTTTAAATTATCCGATTTAATTTACGAAAGCATTGAAGGTGTTGGCCATTTTTACTCCAGCCATAACATTAAAGTGCTGAATGCCATTCCGGATGTTTCGTATTATGGAGATAAATTCAGGCTCGAGCAGGCTATTAATAACCTCCTTATAAATGCCATGAAATACTCCCCTAAATCAGACAAAGTGTATGTGGGCGTTAGTGTATCACCTGCTGCCATCGAAATTAGCATTACCGACGAAGGTATTGGTATTTCAAAGAGTAATGTAGAGAAGGTTTTCGATCGCTTTTTTCGCGCAGAAGAAATATCACCTGTAATTTCCGGCCTTGGTATTGGCTTGCATATCGCTAATGAAATTATTAAAAGACATCAGGGCTCTATACGTGTTAAGAGCGAGATTAATAAAGGTTCTGTTTTTACGGTAGTACTTCCATTTGGTTAGGCAGCAATAAGCTTTGAACTTTGGGATAGACGTTGTTGCCAGCTTGGGCAAAAAGCTGCAAAGAAAGGATATACCGGCTAAAGCTAATATTTTTTGTTTAGATAACCAGCAGAGGCGGTATGGTAAAAACAAAGGTGAAGCCATTCTTTTCAGCATGAATATCCTTCTGAAACCTTTTGTTAATCTACAAACTCAGATACATTTTTATCATCCTCAACTTCTGCCTGCTCTTCGTTTATTATTATAAAATTTTCCATTATAACCTATTTTTAATTCCTGCAAAGGAAACTTACTCGCTGCAATTAAAGAATGATAAAGGTCATCATGATATATGATTGGAGGGGGTATTCTTATCCCACAACTATTCTCCCTGTTTGGCTCCAAGTATGCAGCCTGAGGTTTGAGCGCTGAACTGAATTTGCTATAAAATTTAGTATTAAATCCAAAAAAGCTACCATCTTTGCAATTCAGATGTAAGTTTGTCTGATGTCTTAAAATGGAGAAAACATATCCGGAAATGCAATTGGCCTGCGACTATCTGGAAACTACCAATACAGTGGTTTTTTTGACGGGAAAAGCGGGCACAGGCAAAACCACCTTTCTACAAAACCTGCGGCGAACTTCAAAAAAGAAACTGGCTATCGTGGCGCCTACAGGCGTGGCCGCGCTTAATGCGGGCGGCATGACCATCCATTCTTTTTTTCAATTATCATTCGGCCCTATCATCCCTTCAGGCAAGGTTAAACAAGAAGTGTATTATAGCGATGAGAAAAAAGAGTTGCTTGCCAGCCTGGAATTATTGATTATCGATGAGGTAAGTATGGTACGACCGGACGTACTGGACCAAATTGATCTGATATTGCGGACTGTAAAAGATTCCTCCTATCCCTTTGGCGGTGTGCAACTTTTACTAATCGGAGACTTGTCGCAATTGAGCCCAATTATTCGCGATGATGAATGGGCCATGCTAAGCCGGTACTATGCAAGTCCGTATTTTTTCAGCAGCCTGGTGATGCAAAAAGCGCCCTATGTCAGGATAGAGCTGAGTCAGGTGTTTCGTCAAAAAGAGCAGGATTTTGTTGATATCCTGAACGAGGTTCGTAACCAGGCGATTAGTGCCTCCAGCCTTGAATTGCTCAATGCCAGATACCAGCCAAACTTCCGACCAAGTGCTGAAGACCCATATATTACATTAACCACCCATAATGGTATTGCTCAGCAAATTAACAATGAATATATTGAAGCGTTACCCGGACAAGAACATGAATTTACTGCTACCATTAGCGGCGATTTCCCAAAAGATGCTTATCCCACCGAAACAACGTTGAAACTGAAGGTTGGGGCGCAGGTAATGTTTGTTAAAAATGATGGTTCGCCCGAAAAGCTTTACTATAATGGTAAAATTGGTACAGTAAGTAAAGTTGAAGACAGAACGGTATTTGTTAAATGTGGCGCTGAAGGCAAGGAAATAGCTATTGAAGCATTACAATGGACTAATGTAAAGTATCAACTAGATGGCGAATCCATTAATGAAACAAATGCAGGCAGTTTTACCCAGATACCCTTAAAGCCAGCCTGGGCCATTACTATACATAAAAGCCAGGGATTATCTTTCGATAAAGCAATTATAGATGTTTCTGAAGCTTTTACACACGGACAGGCATATGTGGCCCTAAGCCGTTGCCGCAGTTTGTCGGGGATGGTATTGCGTAATCCGATAACGGTTAAGAATATTATTAGTGATCCGGCAGTGGCTCGTTTCAATAAAATGGCAACACTTGAACCGGATAAAGGCAGGCTCGAAAACGATCAGGAACAATACCGTTTATTCTTATTGAGCGAATTATTCAATTTTCAGCCGTTTCAATCGCGGTTGCAGGGCTTGGAGAACCTTCTTCCTGAATTAAAAAAAGAGATTTTAGACGTTGCTGAAAAGTTCAGCAAGCAGCTTAATGCCCAACGAAGTCAGGCGGCGGCCTCGTATTTTCTTGATAAACTGAAGTTTATAACCGAAAGCTTACACAAGCAGCTGGCTGTTTATATAGATGTGTCGAAAGACAGGGCACTAAAAGCAGACCAATTAATCACCTGGCTAATGAACCGCATCCGGATGTTAGAGTATTTCTCTGTTAATCCGTTTACAACGCAGGCTTACTTATCGCTTACTAAAGATAAATTCAGCAATCAGGATCGCTCCTATCTTAAAGCACTGAATGCAAAGCCTAACGAAAAACTATACGAACAATTATTAAGCTGGCGGGATAAAATCGCTGAAAATGAAAAGGTTATGCCAAGTATGGTTTTTTCGGAGAAAACACTTGCTGCCATTGCGGAGAAACTACCGGCTACTATTAAAGCTTTAAGTAGTGTTAAAGGGGTTGGCCCGGCAAAGGCAACACAATACGGACCCGACTTGATTATGCTGATACGTGCTTATGAACAAGAACTAAAGGGTCCGGCGGTCGAACAAAGTAGCCTGTTTTAGGAATAGCGACTAATTCTGAATGAATTTCCGTTTGTTGAGCAAGTCAGCTCTTTAATCGTCCTCGTTTGCAACTGGGATGAAGCGAGAACAGCTATTTCATCCCTCCTCAAGATGGATCTGTAAAAGGTTGTTTTTAAAGCGCCCTATCCAAATATACTTTGCCATTCCCAGTAGGCTTGCTCCGACTTACTTATGTGCAAGCCACTTTCAGCCGATTTTTCGTACCAGGCAAGCAAGGCGTCCTGAAAGCAATCTTTTGCTTCGTCGAGGTTGCCTCCCATTCGGGCAACATACTTAGCGAATGCCGAAAAGGCATTTTTGTAAAGGCTGAAGGATTGCTGCTGCCTCCGGTTTATCTCTATCTGCTGATGATTGTTCATAAGCTTTTTGATATAAGCGCAAGTTAGAGGGAAAATATCACCGTTAACTATAAAATTTTTTATTTGGCATTGTTTCGCCTACCTAAGCTTTAAAGGATATTCAAAGTGAAGGCACCCATCCTACCCGTAATTTAGGTTTAAGCGGATCTGCGGAAAGAACAATGCAAGGAGTTTCAAACTCCTTACAGGGCCTGAAGACTCTTATTTATTATGGAATCCGCAGACCAATAAGCCAGGAAATTTAGCAAAATGCACGCGTGTGCGCCAGCATGCGAAATGATATACTTTTAAATAAATAGATGTTAATTTGTTAAATTAAAATTGGCAATGAAACTACTTTCCATCTTTGTCTTGATAATGAGCCTGGGCAATATCGGCTCTGCGCAGGTTATTCCTGATTATAAGCCTTCTACAAAAGCCCCGGATCTTTTTGACGTTTTAAGTCCTAATGCAAAAAAACATGGCCCTTATAAAACGTATAAAAAGACTGTACGTAAATACATTTACGAAATTGAGATGAAGGATGGTTCGATATTAAAAACGAACTCAGAAATATTACGAGATAGCGTTTCGGATAAATACTTTCTTTATTATTCTAAAGACACTCTTTTGAAAAAGATCTTCGTTGAAGAAACTAATAAAATTTCACGACCTAACCCATTTGTGTCAAACTTGGTAAAAATTGAAGGCTTGCCGATCGATAATATGTGGAGGTTTAATATTTTGAAAGGGAGAATTAATGCTTATTGTTATTTTGTTAAAAGCACAGAGATAAATGAGATTCAAGTAAATGGCGGCGATATTATTCCATTTAACGCTGAATACTTAAGCTCATTTCTTGGCGATTTTAATAAAGCAGTTTTGGCTTGGAATATTAAAGATTATTATAACGCCATAAGGTTATTCAATCTAGGCACTAACTAAAATGACTATCATCCTGACTATCTGTTTATTAATCTCAATCTAGCGCAAGCATCCGCTTGTGCTATTGTATAAGTTAGATATCTAATAAACCTTTTTCGCCCGCATAATCTCTGGCGCTACTGTAAAGATATGTTTCCGGGCGATCAACAAATCCAGATAGTACCGGATTCATGTGCAGATATTCTAATTTCTGATCCATCATGTAATTATCCCATAATTCTATCGGATGGTTGTCCTGCTGCCAGAATTGATAGTCGTTGTAATTGCTGTTTGGGCTTGTTGCGAGTCCAGAATAAAAGACGATTGTCGTTGCCGCTCATAGCTAATGAGATAGTTTATTACGGTTTGAGACACAAGCACCCTACCCGTGGTTTAGCCAAATACTTTAAGAGAAAAGAATCGACTACCCATTCTCCAAATCACCAGCCCAATTATCAGTATTACCAGCACCAGTCCGCCAATCTTCCAGCCCCCTGCCCTTTTAACTAAAGAAGATTTCTCTTTTACCTTAAGCCTGTCCAGGCTCGCGGCCTTGCTGGCAGTGATAGAATCAAAGGCCTGTTTATATACATCCTCGGTTGTTCCCGCGCCCAGCCTCCGGTTTTGCTGCATGCCCTTAATAAACAAGGCACTCGCTTTTCCCTGAAATCCGGCCTCCGGAGAATATACAAATTCGCCGTCCGGAATAATTCTTACCTCCAGAGTTGATTTACCGGAATCGGCATAGGAGAATTTTACTTCCCTGTACGCTTCAGTACTAAGGGCAGTTCTGGTTTCATGTACTTCCTGCCTTAATGAAATACTGTCGGATTCTGATTTATTTCCAGAACGAAAAACAGCGCAGGCCGGAGCAAGAAGCCAGAAAAGTATGGCAGCAGTATAAGCCTTTCTCATATTTTTTTCTCCTTTATAAAATCAGACACCTTATAAATACTGGCTATAAGCCTGCGTTTCCGGTAAACCCCGTCGCCCTCGGCGCTGCCCGCTTCATTGGTATTGCCCTCTACCGAAATCATCCAGTTTTCGCCCCAGTGGTCAACAAAACCTACATGGGCAATCCTGCCTTTTTGCGGAAACCAGATACCGAAAACATCTCCGGGCCGGGGCGGCTTATTGTCCGCATGCAGTGCCCGGCTGCGCCTCCAGGTTACATTTGCATCGGGAAATAAATCGGGCGACCAGCCGCTGCGGGGATTGCTTAGGCCCGCATTACCCAATGCCCAGCAAACGAATGCGGCGCACCAGGGATTTCCTTTTTTCAAACCCACATAATGCAGGTATTGTTCTACCTTAGGACCGTCGTTCTTACCACTCAGTTCCCGCACGCCCAGTTCAGTAGCATATATCTCTTGAAGCCTTTCCCGTTTTGTTTTCTCTGCTGCATTTTTTTGTTCCGGCGGCCGACTTATATCAGGGCGGTAAGTGTCAACACAAAAGAAAATAACAGCAACATATAGAAACTTAGATAAATAATAACTTTTGAACATGGCGTAAGGGATTTAAAATTGTACTCGAAATGATATTCTGAATAATTGGACAGTACCGGCCAGATAGCTTTAATAAGCCACCAGGTAATACTTTTAAAAAGCAGCAGGGCCACAATGGCCATTAATACCGCACTCAGGGCACCCGGATCGATAGCGGCCGAGGTAGTGTCGATTTGTTGCGAAAGGTATGGGAAGTTAAGAAACAGCAATAACCAGAAAGTTATGGCCAGGTATTCTTTTTTAACGGTCCATACCGGTAATAAATAGTGTTTAATTGTTTGCATAATATTATGTTTTTAAGGGGTTCTCAATTCTGATTGCTTTGAAAGGGATGACCACACCTAGTCCGTCATGCTGAACTCGTTTCAGCACCTCGCACCTGTAATGTATTCATGTGTTAAGGGATCCTGAAACAAGTTCCGGATGACCTTAAGTTCGGGATGGCCATTTCATTCCGGATGATTCTATTCACTCCGATCGTCATGCTGAACTTGTTTCAGCATCTCGTGCATGCAATGTATTCATCCCTTATGAAAGTTCCCGAAACAAGTTCTGGATGAAGTACTACCCGCACTAAGCTTTCAAAATTGAGTTCCCGGTTAATAAATCAGACCACTAGTACCTGCCCTGCGTACATACTTTCAGAGCGCTTGGTGAAATCACGTGAGTTAAAAAACATGAACACATGAATCGTATCTCCCGTGAAATCGGCCGGCAGCGGAACACTGAGCTCGCCGCTGGCCCGTGTAGCACCTTCTGCCGGCAGGTAGATGTTTTTTGCAGGGTTATAAACTAACACCATAATTTCATCGTCGGCAAAGGCGCCAAACCTGGATTCCAATACCGACCAGGTGAGGTGTAATCCTGCAGCATCCTGCGCCAGTGTGGTGTCTGAGGGCTTAATCAGGGTTCCTTTGCTAACCAGCATCTTGCTGTAATTAACCGCATAGTCAGGATACACACCCGTAATCGCATTATTCAGGAAATGCTGTAATGCCAGG